>OOAG01000001.1_pt1 | contig 293583 bp, 252 predicted proteins | sample 1671461 | NCBI WGS metagenome assembly OOAG01 (sample SAMN06348159, study PRJEB24527) | human gut metagenome | biome: human gut; feature: ankylosing spondylitis patient; material: feces | host: Homo sapiens | place: China | collected 2015-10 | reverse complement strand
CTAAAAGCGACCAATTCCCATATGGAGAAGAACGTAGATTGTTTTATGTAGCAATAACAAGGGCAAAGATGAAAACTCTTGTGCTATATGACAAGCGTTTCCCCTCTGTATTTGTGGATGAATTTTTGCATCCTGAAAAGGTTTCAGAAGAGAGTTATGTGAAGCACCCCAATGCCAATAAAAGATGGACAAGAAGTGCAGACCAATTTCTATTGAAACTGCATAATGAGGGTAAGAGCGTCAAATATATTGCAAACAAAATGGGCAGAAGTCAAACGTCAATTGTTATGCGATTGAATAAACTTAATCAATAATAATGCTCTATTTTTACCCAATAACATTGGTTGTGTCCCTATTTTCAAGTATAAATCTTAAATAATACAAAAGCACCCAATTTTACATTCTTGGGTGTAAAATTGGGTGCTTGTTTTACAATCTGCTGATTTTCAGCGTTTATTGCGGAGAGAGAGGGATTCGAACCCCCGGTGCCTCTCAGCACGACGGTTTTCAAGACCGTTGTAATCGACCACTCTACCATCTCTCCAATACTTTGTCTGGGAAACTCTCTCCCTCAAAAGCGATGCAAAGGTACGTGATTATTTTCATTCGTCCAAATTTTCAATGAAAAAAGTGCTTTGAATTTTTGATTTTATTCTTTCCCTGCTTTCATAGCCCTATGTAAGTTACTATTATTAAACGATATATAGAATAAAGTTTTAGGGCACTCTTTCAATAATCTGGTTCTTTATGCTATATAACCTCTGTTATATATAAGGAGATTGGTGTTGTGTGGAAGGGGAATAGGACAGTTCTTTCGGCTACAATCTAGCCGATAGCATTTTCTTGAAGATTTCCGTTTGTTCTTTTCGTTCTTCCTCTGTAAAATCAGGATGCAGTGTTGCCAAGTAACATTTGAAGGTTTCTATGGCTTGTATACGAGCCATGGCTTTTCCTGCTTGTAAACCGCTGTGGTAAGGGGTGTGAGGCAATAGGCTGCGATTGAAATTTCCGTCACTCATGATTTTTTCTTTTAAGATGGGATAAAGTTAAGTGATTTTTTTTATTTCAACGAAGGGTTGGGAGAAATTTAGGACTAATGGGGTATATTTATGAGACAATTTTAGATTCATCTCTCCCGGGGAAACCGGGAGAGATGGGTGAAGTGTATCATTGTCATATTTTGGTCTTAAAGTATAACCACTTCACCTTCTATATGAGGTAGAATGGTTACAAGTCGTTTAATATTAAATAATTGGCTTTGTCTATGACAGTCGTGTCCAAAGAAGCCAGATAAATCTGTGTGGTGGTTTCGGAATCATGTCCCATTCCTTCGCTGATGATGGATAAAGGTATGTTTTTACTTTTAGCGATGCTCGCCCACGAATGCCTTGCAACGTACATGGACAAGGGGTGGGGGCTGTGTACGAATACGGACAGAATCTTGAGTTTCCTGTTTACCAGTGTGAGAGAGTTACGGTATTGTAGGCGTTCGTTTTCATTGGTTGATGTAATGATAGGGAGTAGGTATTCTGTCGGGTTAGGAGGGTATTTTTCTATAATCTCCTGCATGCATTGTTCCCATTTGATGGAAAGTTGCTGTCCGGTCTTTTTTCTGCGATAGGTCAGTATGCCGTTGTGCAAATCCTTTTTTTTCAGATATGCCATGTCTACAAAAGACATGCCTCGCGTGTAGAAACTGAAAAGGAACATGTCGCGGGCGTAGTCTACCGAACTTCCGGTCAGGAGTTCCTTTTCTTTTATCTGCCGGATGATGGGTTGGGGAATAGCTCGTTTTATGGTTTTCTCTATTCCGGTGTATACGTGGCGAAAGGGAAAGCGTTGTGTGGTCAGTTCTTTCTCCACTGCCCGGTTGTAAACAGCTCTTAAGATACGCATATAAAAAGATATGGTATTCAGGCTTAATCGTCCTTTTTTTAAGTATGCCTCATAGGCTTCTATTGTTTCCTGGTTCATCTCGTCCAGTATGATTTCTTCTCCGTTTTTGAAACGCATGAAGCTGTTCAGTGTGCATTGATAAGTTTCTCCCGTGCGTATTCTTCCTTGTTCTTTCAGATGACGGATGAGCGAGGTCATGAAACCGGTCAAAGTGTCGTTTTCACATCGCTTACGATAGAATCGGAGAAGCTCGTCAGTACTGTATGGCTGCCCTTTGCGCGTCAGGTTGGCAATGCACTCATTCAGACGGAACAAATCCTGTTTGATTTCATGTCGGTAGCGGGATAATATGGAATGCCTGTCCGGTCTGGAAGGAGATGGTGTGATGCGTGCGGTACGTGCATTCCATTCGTCGGGATAGACTTTATACTTAGTCTTTTGTGAGCGTACGATACGACGGTGGATAACTTGCAAATAAAGAGTTCCTGTTTTTCCTTCGATAATCGAGGGTCTGAATTTTACTTTAACTGATGCCATTTGTATGTTTTTTAGTTATGGATTTATGGGCAAGTCTTAAAAAAGGGCTTGCCGTGAAATAAGTTCAAATGTCCAAACCAATTTAAAACATGCTGTAGACGTTGGGCATATCCGGTGTTTTTTATAATTTTGCCCGTCTAAATCGAACACTTATAAGAAATGGGAACCAAGAACGCTTTAACAGAAAAAGTCTATTCCGGGAAAGATATCATGCGTATTGCTTATCCTATTCTGATCAGCCTGTTGATGGAACAGATGATAGGAATGACGGATACAGCTTTTCTCGGCCGGGTGGGAGAAGTGGAACTGGGAGCAGCTGCCATTGCCGGCATCTACTATCTGGCTGTTTTCATGATGGGTTTTGGTTTCGGCGTCGGGGCCCAGATTCTGATTGCCCGTCGTAATGGGGAGAAGCATTACGACGAAATCGGCGAAATCTTTTATCAGGGTATTTATTTCATGTTGGGGTTGGCTTTGTTCGCTTTCCTGCTCACCAAAATCATTTCTCCGTTTTTGTTGCCGGTTATTGTGTCGTCGCCTCATATCTGTGAGGCTGCTCTCAGTTATATAGACTGGCGTATTTTCGGTTTTTTCTTTTCCTTCATAGCTGTAATGTTCCGGGCGTTTTTTGTTGGTACGACTCAGACTAAGACGCTGACACTGAACTCTGTGATAATGGTCTTGTCCAATGTGGTGTTCAATTATATATTGGTGTTCGGAAAGTTCGGCTTTCCGGCATTGGGGATTGCCGGGGCCGCCATCGGTTCGTCGTTGGCGGAGTTGGTTTCAGTCGTATTTTTCATTCTTTATACCTATCGTCGTGTGGATTTGGTCAAATACGGTTTGGTTCATCCTGTGCGTTACAGTTGGTGTAAACTTCGCAGGATGCTTGACGTGTCTTTTTGGACGATGATACAGAATTTTATCTCTCTTTCCACCTGGTTCTTGTTCTTTCTTTTCGTGGAACACCTCGGAGAGCGTGCTTTGGCCGTAACCAATGTCGTACGCAATATCTCCGGAATACCCTTTATGGTTGTGGCTGCTTTTGCTTCTACGTGCAGTGCCCTGGTCAGCAATCTGATAGGCTCGGGAAGAGAAGACATGGTGATGTCCACCATTCGTCAGCACGTCCGTTTGACTTTTATGATAGTGTTGCCGATGGTAGGATGTTTTGCTCTTTTTCCGAAAGTGATATTGGGTGTTTACACCAATATACCGGATTTGATTGCTGCCGCTATTCCTTCGCTATGGGTCTATTGTACGACTCCTTTGCTGATTGCTCCGGGAAATATTTATTTCCAGGCCGTTTCCGGTACGGGTAATACCCGCAAGGCTTTTATCCTGGAGATGGTGACATTGTCGTTTTATACCTTATATATATACGTTACCATCCAGCATTTGCGTTTCGATGTGGCTTGGTGTTGGACATCCGAGCACGTATACGGTTTTTGCATCCTGTTGCTTTGTTATGCCTACTTGCGTGGGGGCCGTTGGAAGTTGAAGAAGATATAATGTGTTCCGGTTCTTGTTCTGGTAAACATTTATCGGTTCAGGCTATCCGTACGGACATAAGTCGTGATTTGCCCGTTCTTTTCTAAGCTCAGCATTTTTTCGTCCACGTCTATAATCTTAAACGCCGTTCTCTCTGGTCGTTTTTGGGCCATGCGTTCGAACAATTCTTTTACTAAGGTCTTGTTTTCCTCCGTTATGCTGTCGCCGAATTCGTAAGTCGTGTTTTGAATGTCGTTGGCGATAATCAGGCTGTCGCCGTTTACTTTCCAAGTTCCGGGATGTTTTATGATACAGTCCATGGTGCCGGCTCCAGTCGTATTCATAAATGTGTGGTCGGCATGAAATTCAAAGGTTTGTCCGGGCAGGGCCGGATGTTCGTATATTCCTGCTATTCTGCTTTCGGTATCATTTTGGCAACCGATGGTTATGAAAGCGGTTGCAGCCATTAGGGCTGCCATGAGACAGGCTCTTTTCATCATTCATTATTAATTAATCGTTAAACTTATCGGGCAGCTCTGAGCCGCATCCTATCTTATCCAAAGATAGCGATTAATCACAGGAGAATTACTGTAAAATCCCCAAAATATTGCAAATTATTCTTATTTGATTTGTCGGACAAGGTGTTGGCTTGTCGGGTTATATAAAAGCAGAAACGGTCTCTCCTTCACGGAGAGGCCGTTCTTTTAGTCAGTGAAAACACTGACTTTTCATAGTTGAGGTTTCCTTATTTAGATTCAATTCATAGTTTTTTCCTTGATTTATGTTTCTTTGTCCAGAATGAAACACAGGTTGCTATCTCTTAGGGTCGCGTTTGCTGTGTGGGGCTGCCGGACTTCTTTTGACCGAGGGTGTCGGTTTAGAGAAAGACGAACGTGTAGGACTCCTTTGTATCCGTTGTGTACTTTGCACTCGCGGAGACATTGGCGATTTTGCCGTTGGGATTTCCGGGTGCACCGATGGACGGTTTACTGTTGTCCGGGTGGAACTCCGTCTATTGTAGTGGCTCTTCGTCCTCAGGTTCGTCACCGGTTCTTCCCGTTTTCTGTTGTCCGAATGTGGCCGTACGACGGGCGGTCGTTTATTGTCGTTGTCCTTTCTTGTAACTTGATTTCCAGGTCTTTGTACGGGGGTAAAACGGAAACCATTACCATGGTGCCCGTTCGGGCGTTGTCCTGGTCGTGGCGGTCTGCCGGGCGATTCGAAATGAAAACCAGAACCACCGTTGCCTTTGTGTGGCCCGGGACGGTGAGGTGGCAGGGCAGGACGCCCCGGTAACGGGCCTCTGTGTTCCCCTCTCAATCCTCCGTTCCATACCGGGCGCCGGTGAGCGTAGAAGCTCTGCCGATGCTCGTGCCGGTAACGGTAGTGTCCGCCCCTGTACACCCGGTATACCCTTGGTGGACTGTAATAGAAGCGGCTCGGGCTGTAAATGGTATACACCGGTAAGAACCACCCCGTAGCTCTCCATATCACAGGACGAAAAAAGTAAGTGGCAGCCTGAAACAAAGCATACTGCCAATCGTAGAGGATGAAGCGTAAATCAGCGTTTCTGTATTCCAGATACACGCTCGAAGCGTCGCTCGCCGTTCTGATGTTCATCAGGTAATCCAGGTTGATTTCGTAGGCGTCATTATATTGTTGGTCGTTAAGGTTCAGTTCATACGCCATCTTGTCCGTCAGGAACCTGGCCCGGTCGCGGGCTTCTTCGTAAGACATGGCATTAAGGCTGGCCAGTCCGAAGCATAGAGCAGTAATCAGTCCTAATAACTTTTTCATGTCTTTGTTGTTTAACGGTTCGTACTTCATCTTTTCTGCATTGTAAATATCCGGCTTTTTCATGGAACGTGAAAGGGATTTTTCCTATTTTGCGGTAGGCATTTCCCTATCATATAAGAGAGGAAATGTTTTTTGGAAAGATTGGTTAATAGATTTTAAAAAATGGGGGGGGTAAAAGAAAAAATGAAATTAAATATCTTTGTCCATCATTTAAATCGTTACTTTTGAGGAAGCAAGACGAGAGGCTTGCGGAAAGCCTTATTTTGATAAATGGAAAAACAAGGAAGCCGAATGGAAGGATTTTTAAAAGCGATATGGGTGTGGGGGCTGTTGTTGGGTTTATCGTCCGGGGCTGTGGCTCAGGCTCGGCAGGAGGTAGCGAAGGAGGACACGGTTAAATCACGCACCATTGCCCTTTGGGGGCATGTGAAGGACGGTTTCACCTATGCCGCCCTTCACGGCACGTTTGTCACATTGATGCGCGAAGACAGCACTGTGGTGGACACCATGCACGTGCAGTGTTTCGATCCCGGCACACCGCAGGAAGACACCTATTACAGATTCAATGTACCTCCCCGGAGGGCGCGTTACATCATCAAAGCCGAGCATCCCGATTACTATCCGGAATACGTGGACTGCACGGTGCGCTACGTGGCACGCAATTCCTACGTTGATGCCCGGCATCATGAGATGCACCGTCGTCAGCGTTCGTCGTTTGCAGACCGCAGTTTGGGAGAAGTGGTGGTAAAGGCTACCAAAATCAGGATGGCTTACCGGGGCGATACGGTGGTCTACAATGCCGATGCCTTCAACTTGTCCGAAGGGGCGATGCTCGACGAACTGGTCCGCCAGTTGCCCGGAGCGGAATTGAAGCCGAACGGCGAGATTTACGTCAATGGCCGCAAGGTGGATTACCTGACGCTGAACGGTACGGACTTTTTCAAGGGCGACAACCGTAAGATGCTCGACAACCTGCCTGCCTTCACGGTGCAGCAAGTGAAAGTGTATGACAAGACGACCGACCGCAGTGAGTTCCTCGGTTACGACACGGAGAAGAAAGACTACGTGATGGACGTGAGCCTCAAACGCGAATACAACACCGGCTATATGGCCAATGTCGCGGCGGGAGGCGGTACGGACAGCCGCTATGCCGGGAGGGCTTTCGGGATGCGCTATTCCGACCGTTCGCGTGTGACACTCTTCGGCGGGATGAACAACACCAATGCCCGTTACGACCGGCCGGGCGAAAACGGTGAATGGCCGGAGGAAAGCCTGGCCAACGGTGAGTTTGTCACCCGGCAGGCCGGAGGGGAGTTCTTCTGGCAGAACAAGGCGAGGGGTATCGAGAACAACCTCACGGCCAATGCCGAATGGAGCGACCAGCTCGTCAACCGAAAGTCGGCTACGGAGGCTTATCTGCCGCAAGGCAACCGTTACACCCGTTCGTCTTCGCTGCACGACGCAGACTACATGGCGGTGAATGCCAACAACTGGCTGAAATGGAAAACGAAAGACCATCTGCTCACCTTGCATTCCTACATGGGGTATGACCGCACGGACTCGCGCGGGGACGACCGCGACGCAGCTTTCGATGTCGACCCGTCTGCCATGGGAGGCATCGACGCGGTGCTCGATTCCGCTTTTCTTCTTCCTTCGTCCGGAAGCGCGCGGATGCGTTGGTTGAACCGCACTTCCACACAGTCTCTCTCCAAGGAATGGAAATACAATTTGGGGCATGACATGATGTGGGATGCCAAGCTGCCTTGGGGCGACAATCTCCAGTTGCGCTTCATCGGCTCGCTCAGCCATACGGAAAACGACCGTTTTGAGCATTACCGTCTGGATTATGCATCGCCTGATGCCGGGGATGACCACCGTAACCGTTATGACCGGGGACGTCAGCATAATTATTATTACCAACCCTCGGCGGAATACACCTTCAACTTTCCGAACAACTGGCATTTCCTTACTTATTATATATATAAGCAGGATTATCGTTCCGATTCCTCTCCACGCTATCGTCTGGATAGTCTGGCCGGTTGGGGGGTGGAGGCGGCCCGGTATTTGGGCGAATTGCCCTCCGCACGCGAATTGTCCGCAGCGTTGGACGTGCCGAACAGTTACGACCGGCATGATCTGTCGCGGATGCATCAGTTAGGTTTGCGTGCTTTTTATTCCCTGCAGACGGAAGAGAAGTTGGTTTGGTTCAATTTCCATTTACCTCTTATGAAGTCGGATGAGGAGGTACGTTATCGCCAGGCTGTGGTGGATACATGTTTGCAACGCCGTATGCTCCGTGTGCAGCCCGACTTTACTTATACGGTCAATTGGTACGGAGGAACAAAATATTTCAGGGCATTCGTGTTGCATGCCGACATGGGCTTGACCCCGCCTGACCTTGTGAACCGTTTGTCGGTCTGCGATGCATCGGATCCTTTGCATATACGGATGGGGAATCCTGATTTGAAGAACAGTTGGCGGTACAAATTTCTCACCGGATTCCTGCATCGCAGCCCAGAGAAAAAGTGGTTTACGGAAGTGAGTATGAACGCTTGGATAGGTGTAAACGATGTGGCGCAGGGGTTCACTTATAATCCGTTTACGGGGGTATATACTTACCGTCCCCAAAACGTGAATGGTAATCGGGGAATTCATGTACGTGTGAAGTTCCAGAAAGAAGGCATGGCCCAATATTGGAGCATGGAAGGGGATTTGAACTATGACTTCCACCGCAGCGTGGATCTCTCGTCCGTGGAGGGGATGACGGAGAGCGTGTTGAGCAAGGTGCACAACCACGAGACGAAGGCCTACCTTGCCACCGGTTACCAGCGCGGAAGCCTGACCCTGAATGTGGGATGCGATGCCACTTACCGCCATGCCGACGGTAACCGGTTGGACTTCAACACCGTGGATGCTTTCGATTTCCGCTATGGTCTTTTGGGAGAATACACGATGCCGTGGAAAATCCACTTGTCCACCCGTTTGAACATGTACAGCCGCAGGGGCTATGACGAAGCCGCCATGAATACGGACTATCTGATATGGAACGCCTCCCTTTCGCGTTCTTTCCTGAAAGACCGCCTGATGGTGAAGGTGGAAGGCGTGGATTTGTTACGCCAGATGCGTTCCGTTTTTATGGACGTGAACGTGCAGGGGAAGACGGAGACTTATTATAATATCGTGAAAGGCTACTATATGCTTACTTTGGGGTGGAAGTTGACACGAAATCCTAAAAAACGGGAGTAAAGCGTGCAAAATGTCATTTCCGGCTCGGTTTTCGGACAATCTAAAAAAGGAATCCGGAAAGAGAATGTAAAAAATAACCTGTCCGGAATGCTTGTATGAAGCATTCCGGACAGGTGTTTCTTAAAAAAATAGGGATTTTTCTCAGCCGACTGGAAAATCGTTCGGCTGAGAAAAGTTTGAGGATGTCAGCCGACAAGGGAAAAAACGGGCTTTAATCGTGAAAAGACGGGGCGTTCACGGGCCGGTTTTTCTCCTTTTTTCGTCTTTTATGAATTATCTGGCCCTTTTTCCCGAACGAGAATCGGATGCAAAATGTCAGTGTATTCTCGGTAAAGCCAAAACGGACAAATTCGTCATGGCGGAAGTCAGCGGATAGTCTCTGTCTTTATTTCCCGTTTTGCCCCGTTCAGATGCCAGAATGATAAAATCCCGATGCGTGAGAATCGTTTTTTCACTGTCGGCTTCGCTCGTGGGGACAAATAAGACAACCTTGTAAGGTATGGATGACAGAATGTAAAATAAGTGAGAATGACGTACTTCACGGCTATTTTCAATATGAAAAATTACCGTTAAAATATAGTATGCAAACTTTTTCTTGTGGTGAGATTTTTCAAATTGTTGTTATATAGTGTGTTACGTGGTGGTCTTCATCTTAAAATGCAAACTCAAAAATGAGTATCTAATGATGAAAAATATCTATCTTTGCCGTGGACGTATTCCTTTTTCGAGGGCTTATGATGAAAATGTGTCATAAGATGATGAAGAGAATAAAAAGAGAATGATATAAAATGAATATATACGTAAATGAGAATATGTACATGAGAAATATTGGATTTATGAGGAGTGTTTTGTGGCATGTGTTTTGTGCATGTACCTTGTTGGTCGGGTGTTTTAATGGGAATGGCTCATCTGTAGTGTTTCATAATTTGTCTTTAGATTCGTTAGACGAGATGACAATAGATGGGGAAAAGGTTTACTGCGTCTCGTTGGTAGATGATAGTGAACGTTTTACACGAAGACTTGAAACCTATTTGAATTCAGATGAATGGGCTTCAAGACATGTAATTTATAATATAGTGGATGTAAGGCAATCTCAGAATGAATGGTGGTTGAAGTGGCTTGCACCTGTTTCTTTGCCTGTTACATGCGTTTTTACTCATGATGGACGTCTTACGGATTTGATTCCAGGTATGGCAAAGGAAAGTTTTTTGTATATTCGTCAAGCGGCCAAAGATGAACGGCCGACAGTTTTTCATTATCCTAATAATTTTGAAAGAGATAAATCAAAACTATTGCCTTGGCTTGGTTGTGTATTGGAATGTAAAAAGCATTTAGATGAAGGAATATGCTTGTCAGAGGGATTGGAGTTGGTTGGCGATTCGTTGAAATATCCATATTCTTATTATTTGCAGATAGTAGGAGCTTTGTCAGAAAGAGATACGGTTGTAGCATGTAAAGCAGCGCAGTCCATGTTGACATGTGAAGACCCCTATAAATTGAATCTGTATAAAAACGAGTATATAACAGCAAAGAAAATTCTCAATCCGGATTTTGATATGAAAGACGAACCTTCAATAAGGGTTGATAAAGATATTATAGAACTTGTGGGATGTAAGGTGGATGAGGATTTTCCATTTAGTATAGTTGTTTTTAATGATGGTAATCGCCCATTGTGCATATCGAAAATATTCAAAAGTTGTTCTTGTTTGAAATGGCCAAAGGAATCGGAAAAAGTTATTGTACCTTCTAATGATTCAGCTTCACTTGATTTCATATTTCGTGCTGACAGTAGGGGGGAAGTGATGCGTGAGATGTATATGGCATCGAATGCTATAAATAATCCGATTCTTTATATGGAAATAAAAGCTTTTGTGGAATAATATGTTAAACTTAAAGTAGAAAGAAAAATGAAAAAGTGTTTGATGCATGTTTTTATGGCAAGTTTGTGGCTTGTCGGATGTATCCAAGATGATGGGTGGTTGGGAATAACCGGGGCTTCGGAAGACGTGGATGATGTTGAAATCGTACTACCTGAGAAAGTGGATGATTATGGAAAGGCTGTGGCTATGGAGGTAAGTGGCACTGTCGAACGGTTGGTAAAAATGAATGCGGATTATTCGGATGCTGATGGCTCTGTGGAGTTTAAAGAAAGGTTTTTGAAAGACTTCTATACGGCCAATCCTACTATAAGGAAGAAGCGTACTATAGGGGAAGCAATGCCCCAAATAGGGATGACTACAGAAGAGTTTGTTGAACGTTACCGTACTTTAACGGAGGTCCAAATCAAGTTTATTCATAGGATTATAGATGAATGTGAAAACAGTCAATCTGATTATGAATTATTGAAAAAATTATCTCATCTGAAGGATGTAATATATACTGACGTTCCAGAAATAGAACAAGAAAGGTTGTTGAATGTCATTTCTGTCTTATTTTATAGTGTGAAAGAGTTGAATCACCTCGAAGCACAGGGCATGACATTGACACCCCAAAAGACCAGTTTGAATATTCCTCGTTTAAGACGCAGTGGTGAGACTGCGAAAGATGAACATAATAAAGATGATGAGAAAGACGAAAATGAAGATGGAAGTAATGGTAATGGAGATAACGGAAATGGTAGTGGATCTGTTGGTGGAGGTGGTACCACTGGCGGCGGAAGTACGAGTGGTGGAGGCTCAGGGTCGAGTGTCTCTTCTAATTGTCGAAAGTTTTTAACGGCTGTATGGGTGATAGCCGTAGGTGAACCTACTCCTGCAGGTGAAATTGTAGCATCTGTTATTACGGTTTGGGTAGCAGGGGAACTTTTGTATGAAGTGATAACATGCAGAAAAAATGCGGCAGATATTAATTATTGTATAGAGCAGTATGATAAATGTATGGATGGTTCATTAGGTAATGAGCATTCTGGTGGATGGGGTTACTCCATTTGTTCTAGATGTTTAGATAGATGTCGTGCTCAAGGTTATTGGGTCTGTCCATAAAAATTGATTATGTTAGGATTTGAAATAACAATTAATGAAGAAAAGCCGTTCGTTGCGGCAGCGGATAATTTCACGGACGTGATTTTAAATATCGGGTATCCGAGGAATGATGGCAGTATTTATGTAGGTGCTTCGGGATACGGAAGAAGGTATGTGTGGCGAGGTATGGATGCGCGTATTGGGGATAAGGTTAAAGTACGTGTAGTGTCTACCGGTCGTGTGTCTTTGCCGCAGGAAGTGAAACCGTCCGATTGCCATCGGCTTATGGAAGACTATAAGGCTTTAGAAGCCGAATTGCTTCGGAGAGGGTGGATGGAATAAAAGAGTGGGAATATGAAAGGATTTATCATAAAGTGTTCGCGTTGGGGAGAGCGGATTTGTAGAAAAGGTGTGCCGGGACAGGGACATACGGTGCTGATTGAGGCGACTTGGTGGAGAGGGGCTTATTGGAACTGTTCCGGTCAAGTGGAAACGGTGGGAGATGGATGGTATTGGAATGACGGGCCGCTCAGGGTGGGCGATGAATTGGAAATTGAATTCGCGGAGTTTGATGCGCCAACTCCTCCCGTGGGAATTTTGCCTCGGACACACCAACAATGCCTTTGTGGTGTGTACAATAAGTACTGTGGGGCACAGGATGAAGCGGAGATGCGCTTGCGTATGTTGCATGATTACAAGCAACTTCGTTGGTTGTTGGAGCAGGAAGGCCTGTTGGATGGTTAATAAAAGGAAAATATAACATGAAAGGATTTGAAATACAAATAAATGGCGGTGCCCCGATAGTCATTGCTGCAGAACATTACGCTTTCGCCTTGTTGGGGTGTGTGAATGGGGAAGAGCAAGGGAGGTTGACATTAATGGGAGGAAACCTTACAGAACGTTTTACGTGGTGGAATGGTGCATTGGAAAATGGCGATAAAATACGTGTCCGTGTAGTGGAGACGGAATGTCCTTCTGTTCCAATCCTTGTCCGGAAACGTAGTTGGGAAGATTTATACGAACGTTACGAAAAATTGAAAATTGAATTACGAAATTTAGGAAGAATAGAATAAGATAGATAAATGAGAGGGTTTATAGTAAAGAGTTCGACTTGGGGCGATGAGGTGTGTCGGGTCGGAATGGAAGGTGAATATAGTATTGGTATAAATTTTAACGTTAGCCGTTTAGGGGAGACCTACTGGGGATTGGGCGGTTTTAAAATGCCGGAAGAACATCATTGGATATGGAAAGGAGGTTCGCTTCGGGGAGGGGATGTCGTAGAAGTGGAGTTTGCTGATTTTAAAGAGGCCACGCCACCGGTCGCGGTTGAGTTGGATACTTGTTCTTCCGTGAATAACGATAAAATGGATCCGGAAATGGTACAGGTGCTTTTGGAGGAGTATGAGAGTTTAAAGCGGTTGTTGGAACAAGTCGGCATAATGGGAGAAGATATATGACATATCCTTTCATGAAAAAACGCTATCTTTGCCACGATAAAGACCAAAGGTTGCGGATATGAGGATAGCAGTATTGATTTCAGGCGGAGTGGACAGCGCAGTGGCCGTCCACCGGATTTGCGAAATGGGGTATAAGCCGGATTTGTTTTATATCAAGATAGGAATGGAGGGCGAAGGGCTGAGCTGTACGGCCGAGGAGGACATAGAGCTTTCTACGGCTACGGCACGCCGTTACGGCCTGCACCTTGAGGTGGTGGACTTGCAAAAGCAATATTGGGAACTTGTGGTGGGCTACGCCATGGAGCGTGCCCGGCGGGGACTGACCCCGAATCCGGACGTGATGTGCAACAAGCTTATCAAATTCGGATGCTTTGAACAGGAGGTGGGACACCGGTACGACAAAATCGCCACGGGACATTACGCCACGGTACGCGAGCGGGACGGTAAAATATGGTTGGGTACGGCACGCGACCCCGTGAAAGACCAGACGGACTTTCTGGCGCAGATTGACAGCTTGCAAGTGGCAAAGCTGATGTTCCCTGTGGGCGACCTGATGAAAGAAGAGGTGAGGCGCATTGCGGAAACGCAGCGTCTGCCATCGGCCAAACGCAGGGACAGTCAGGGCATTTGTTTCTTGGGACAGATAGATTATAATGATTTCGTACGCCGTTTCTTGGGCGAACGGGAAGGGGCGGTAGTGGAAATCGAAACCGGACGTCGCATTGGTACTCACAAAGGGTATTGGTTCCATACCATTGGCCAACGCAAGGGCTTGGGGTTAGGGGGCGGACCTTGGTTTGTGGTGAAGAAGGATGTGGAGCAAAACATTCTTTACGTGTCTCATGGTTATGACACGCTTTTGCAGTATGGACATAGTTTTAATCTGAAGGACTTCCATTTCATTACGGGAAACCCGTGGGGCGACGCGCCGGAAGTGGATGTCACCTTCAAGACGCGCCACCAGCCCCATTTCATGAAAGGCCGCCTGTATCGCGCAGGGCACGGCTACCGGTTGGAAAGTCCCGAAAGGATACAGGGGATAGCTCCCGGACAGTTCGGTGTAGTGTATGATGCGGCGGCGGAGATTTGCATCGGGAGCGGCGAAATAGGGGTTTAGGCTTCTGCCGCTTTACCTTTTATATATTTATTGCATATGCCTGAATATAAAAATACATTTTCCAATCACTTGTAAAATGGGATAATTTCTAAAAATGTCAATCTGATGTCACAATAAGAGGATTGTTTGAACCTACCCATGGCAGCTCGGAGCGCAAGGGATAAACGAAATAGTGCCTACAAGACACAAGAGTTTTATTCAAATGCCAGGAATGTACGGTTAACACAGAAATAATCCGGCATTTGTGCTAGTTTCGCAACTTAATTGTGTATATTTGCAATCGGTAATAAGAAGCGTCCCATGAACTTTTGGAAGTGGATGTGAAAGAACTTTTAATTAATGATAACCCAGGTAATAAGCGATAGAAAGTAATTATTATGATCAAGGAATGCAGTCAAGATATTGGTAAATTAACAGCATTTTCTATATTCTCGGGTGCAGGGGGAATGGATATTGGTGTTATGCAAGCAGGTTTTGAAATATTGGCTTGCATTGAATTGGATCATAACTGCTGCGATACTCTTCGTGAAAACATCAAAAGAGAGAATCGGGAAACAAAAGTATATGAAGGAGATATCCGAACTTTTTCCCCTAAATCCATTATGAATGATTTGAGCATAAAAGAAGGCCACATAGACCTGCTGTTTGGTGGTCCGCCCTGCCAAGCTTTTTCTCAAATAGGAAAGCAGCTTTCCCTGCAAGACGATCGCGGAATGTTGTTGTATCAAGTTCTCAGATATGCAGAAGCCTTGAAGCCTCATGCCATAATGATGGAACAAGTAAAAGGTCTGCTTACCGCTAAAGACTTAAATGGAAATCCGGGAGGAGTATTCAACTCATTTATAGAAAAATTAGAAGCACTTGGCTATGTGCCAAAGTGGAAAGTCATGTTGGCCGCTGAATATGGTGTTCCGCAGCTAAGAGAACGTGTCATATTGGTTGCAACGAGGAAACCAAATGGTTTTGTATTTCCTAGCCCTACGCATGCTTCTCCGGAGAGATGCAGTGGGTTGTTCGCTTTGTTGCCATACGTTACAGTAGGAGACGTGATTAACGATTTGGAAGAACCTTTGCAAAAAACAGACACAAGTACCATTCCAGACAACAGCCATTATGATGTCACACCAAAAAGGGATAGGGAGCGAATTCATGGAGTTCCTGAAGGTAAAAACTTGTCTTCACAGTTACAATTACCCATAGAACAAAGAGGGAGGTTAACAAAAAAAGACACCACCAAATTTCTTCGGTTAAATAGGAGTAAGCCATCAAACACTCTTAGGGGTGGGGAAATATTTTATCATCCTATTGCTGATAGGTATCTTACCCCACGAGAATACATGCGGATTCATGGCTTTCCCGATGATTATGTTTTGAGGGGGCCGATAAGAGGTAGGACGGGAACTGTTAAGGACTTGGATCAGCATCGACAGGTAGGTAATGCTGTTCCGCCTCCTTTGGCTAAATCAGTAGCGTTACAAATTAAAGAAATAATGGCATGCCACAAATCTTTGAACTTTTAGGTTATCCGGCTTCTGACAACTCGGAGAAAGTTGTTCAATCGCGGAAAAAGGCTTTTTGCCCTTTCATGAATGCCACTTGTGATGGTGGTGGCAATCGTTTTATGTCAGAATTGTTACTGAAAGAGCATCCGGAATTACAGATGTTTTTCAACTCTATGGAAACGGTTCCATCTGGAATATGTTCAATTCAACTGTCAGAGAATACTCCGCCATGGATTATCTGTCCTCGAAGATTGCTGTATATGGGAAGTAAAGCCAATGAGGATACGTTTAAAGGCGCAACGCAACAAAGGCTGCTTTCCAAATGCAATTTCCCGACAGGTTCTCGAATTGGGATTTGGGCGGAAACAAAAGTAAAATATGTAAAGGAACAATCAACAGAAGATAATGCTTTGTTTGATTACACATTTGATTATGTGCTTTCCAGGCTCGGAAGGGTTAGTTTGGAATCTGCTTCCATACAGACAGGTATGGCAGAAAACGAGTTAAAAAGAAAACTGACTGTAGCGGGCTATACGCTTGCACTTGTTAATGGAAACATCATGATTGAAGATTTCCCAATTGGTTCACCCTATATTGTGGAAGTAATGACTTCAAGCACATCAGGAGGAAATAAACGTATTAGAAGTTGCATTCCTCAATCTTTTGAAGATTGCATTTTAGGAAAACCACATAATGCACCTGGCATAAATTATAGGCAGGTGTGGGCACTGATGGCTAGTCAAATGATAGTCAAATCGCAAGCAGCCAATACTTGGGGAGGTTATACTATTTGGATTCTTCAGGATGTGCTAGCGGACTACATATCCAATAGTACGGCTCTAGACCTCAAGCATTTTATCACAGAACAATTATCTGAAGTCAACATCTTGTCTTTTTCATACTCTGAAAAATTCAAGTCACCCTCAAAGGGCGATACAATAGAACTTACAGACTCCACATTGTTCGCAGGACCAATACGGCCGTATAAAGATAATCAGAAAATATCCCCATCGTTTCAAGATATTGTTTTGGCTTCAGTATGTCCTCCAAAATCAGTGTTGCTTGCTGCACTTGCGAAGAAATCACTTTCAATTATTATCCAACTTTAGGAAAGTGTAACAATCCTTCCGCCTATATGAGCGGAAGGGTCACGAACCGGGTTTCCGGATATTCCTTCTCCAATAAATGGCGGATATAGCTTTCTGTATCGCGCCGGATGATGTCGTCTTTCTCTTCGGGGTATAGGTTGTACACGACCGTGTGCAGCCGGATATTCCGGCATGCGACGGCTTCCAGGCTCAATAAGGTATGGTTGATGCTTCCCAATTTGCCGGAGGTGACGAAAATAAGCGGATAGTGGTGACGGGCGATGTAGTCGATGGTCAGCAAATCACGGGTGAGGGGCACCATCAAGCCACCTGCTCCTTCCAGCAAGACCGCATCGTAGGTCTCGCTGAGCCGTTGCGTGGCACGTTCTATCTTGTCGAAATCCACCGGACGTTTGTCTATCTCGGCCGCCAGATGCGGAGAGCATGGATAGCTGAAAATTTCGGGCATGGTCAGTCCTTCGGCATCCTCGGGCAGCAGTCCCGTACCCATGATGCAGCGGTGCAGTTCGATGTCTTCCGAAAGTCCGGTATTACCCGTTTGGATAAGTTTTTGCGTAATCGTACGGATGCCTTGTCCGTTCCATGATTTGGCCAGATAGCCGGTGGCATAACTCTTGCCAATGTTGGTATCGATGCCACTTACGAAAAATACGTTTTCTTTCATTGTTCTTGTTTTTTGCAAATCATATAAATAGGGTGGTAAGTCAGGGAGACCGTTCCGTCCGGTGCGGCATATTGCCGGTGGTAGCGTCGGCAGAAGTCTTCCAGTTGTCCTTTGGTCCATTTCCGGTTCCGTATGCCCGTCACGCCGGTGGCCTGCAAGTGTTTCAGTACATCCAAGGGTGAGGAGAATGTGCGATGTAGGAGTTCTTCCCGGCTATACACGATTTGGTATACGCCAGAAAGCATCCGGCGCAGTTCCTCTAATGAGCGGTAGGGCAACGCTTCGGAAGTGAGCGAGGCCACTTCCCTTACGTTCTGTGGGCCGAAAGTGCTGAAGGCCAGATAGCCTTCCGTCTTCAGCAAGTCCTTGCATTGGCAGAGGAACCGTTCGGGATGCTCGAACCATTGTATGGCCGAGCATGAAACGATTAAGTCCTGTCCCTTGGGGAAAGGCAGAGGCTCTGCGTCGCAGGCCCGGAATTGGAATCGGGGAGTGTCCGGCAGTCCGGACAGGTAAGGCTCCACTTCCGGGCAGATGTCGTTCAGGAGCAAGCTTCCGGGACGGGCATCACGGAGATATTCACGGGTGAACAGCCCTGTCCCGCATCCGATTTCAAGCACGTTCCAACCGTTGCTGTCGGGGATGTGGTTTTTGATGGCCCCGGCCATGTGCCGGGCCACGTGTCTTTGCATTTCGGCTTGTCGGTCGTAGCTGCCGGCAGCTTTTGCAAAACGTTGCCGTATCAATGCCTTGTCCATTCTTCCCCCTTTCCTTCAAGCAGACGGCTGAACAGCGGTGTATCGTAGTGTTCGGCTTCTGTTTCCATGATTTCTGTTCCTTGCCATGCCTTGTGTTGGTTGCGTGGCGGAAATATTTTGTCCCGGTTTCCTATGATGGCTTTGTCCCAGGTGAAGGAAGGGGCTGCACATGTGGTTATTACCTGTGCCAGTGCGGCCAGTTCTTCGCGGAGCTCTTCCGCCGTACGGGTGGGGGCATGGGACAGGAATTCTTCCGTTTGTCCGGAAGAGCCGCACATCCTGCGGCGGAAACGTGCTAACGTGTCTTCCGAGAAATGCTCCAATGTGCCTTTGAAAATCATTTCGGGGATTCCCTGCCGGTCGTCTATCGGGAAAGGCGTCCCGTTGACAGCCAGTTTCATTTGCCACGGAAAGGAACGCTCTGCGAAGACCCGGCTTGCCGCCCACACGCCCATCGACCATGCCAACAGTCTGATTTCTGTGTAGCCCTTGATTGAGGCATAGTCGAAATCCAACGTGCGGTAGTCGAAGCAAAGCAGGTAGTCATAACCTTCTTCCACGGGGCGTCGGAACAGGTTTTCTTCGCTTCCCCATCCGGCAAAAAACAACATGAGCCGGGGATTTCCTTCTTTCTTTATGAATGTTTGTTTCATTTTTGTTCTATCTTTAAAGTGTAGCCAATGTCGTGCAGAGACGGTCTGTCTCCTCGTCGGTCAATGCCGCGGTGAGTGAAAGGCGCAGGCGCGAAGTCCCTTCCGGCACGGTAGGTGGACGGACTGGCAGGACATAAAATCCTTTGCGTTGCATGTCTTCCGCTTTCAGGATGGTGTCGCGGCTTTCTCCTATTACCACGGGAATGATGTGACTCGAAGACGGGCAGGATTTGCCACTCTCTTGTATCGCTTGCCGCACGTGGAGCGAATGTTTGGCGAGCCGGTCGCGGCGCTCGCCCCACGTGTCCAGACGGGACAGCACGAACTTTGTCCACGCGGTATTGAAGGGAGGCAAGGCTGTGGTAAAGATCAATGTACGCATGCGGTTGACCAGATACTCCCTTATCGTTTGGCTGCACACCACGTATGCCCCTACTGAGGCCAGTGCTTTGCCGAACGTGCCGCACAGGAAGTCTATGTCCTTCAGGCAGCCTTGTTCTTCGGCTATTCCCAGTCCCTTTTGTCCGCGTACTCCGACGGCATGTGCTTCGTCTACGTAAAGCATGACGTTGGGATATGTTTTTTTCAGCTCGGCCAAACGGGAGAGGGGAGCCACATTGCCGTCCATGCTGAAAATGCTTTCCGTCACGATGATGATTCTGGAAAAGTCATGACGGTGCTTTTCCAACAGGGCTTGCAGCTGCGTATAATCCTGATGACGGTAGCGGATGCATTTTGCAGCCGACAGGCGGATGCCGTCTATCAGACTGGCGTGTACCAATTTGTCGGCCAGTATCAGTGTGCTTGTGTCCGTCACGGCAGGCAATATGCCTGTATTCAGATGATAACCGCTGGAGAAGACCAGTGCCCCGTCCCGTCCGAACAAGCCGGAAAGCATCTCTTCCAGTTCGTCGTGGACGGGAAAATTGCCTGTCAGCAAACGTGAGGAGGAAGCCGAGAGCAAGAAATCGCGTTCGGAAAGGCCTTTCATGAATTCATCGCGTAGTGACAAGTCGGAGGCCAGGCTCAGATAATCGTTGGATGACAAGTTCAACATGTCGGTATCGTTTCGTATCATCCATTTGTCCCGGTGCCCGGCTTGTGGCAGGTTTCGCAAGTTGCCTGAACGTTGCAAGGCTTCGAGCGTGTCGGTATATATTTTCTCCGGTGTTTCCATTTTCGGTGTGTGGTTTGTTACGGTTTATAATGGCTGCCTTTGTCTAGCGGGTATTTCTCTTACGATTTTCAAGAGTCCGCTTGTCAGTTTTGTCAGTTCCTCCGTCCGGATGACAAACGGAGGCATCACGTATACCAGCCGTCCGAACGGGCGTACCCATATTCCCTCTTCCACGAACCGGCGTTGCATCCATGCCATGTCCACGGGATGTTCCATTTCTATCACTCCGATGGCACCTAACACCCGTACGTCGGCCACTTGGGGCAGGTCGCGGGCCGGAGCCAGTTCCCTGCGGAGCTGACTTTCTATGCGTAGTACTTTTTCTTTCCATCCGTAAGACAGGAGTAGCCTGACGGAAGCGCAAGACACGGTGCAGGCCAACGGGTTGCCCATAAACGTAGGGCCGTGCATGAAGGTGTGCGGGGCGTGGGCTGAAATGCAGGTGGCTACCCGGTCAGTCGTCAGTACGGCGGAAAAAGTCAGGTAGCCGCCCGTCAGGGCTTTGCCGATGCACATGATGTCGGGTTCCACTCCGGCGTGTTCCCATGCAAACAGTTTTCCCGTCCGTCCGAAGCCGGTGGCTATTTCGTCGAAGATGAGCAGCAGGCCGTATGCCTTGCACAACTTTGCCGCCTCGCATAAATAGCGGGGATGGTAGAAACGCATCCCTCCTGCACCTTGTACCACGGGTTCCAGTATCAGTCCGGCCAGTTCGTTGTGGTGCCGCTCTATGGTCTCGCGCAGCGGAAGTATGTCTTTTTCGTCCCATTCCCCGTCGAACCGGCATTGGGGGGCCGGGACGAAATGCCGTATGGGGAGGGCGGAGCCGAACAGGCTGTGCATGCCCGTAACGGGGTCGCATACCGACATGGCGTTCCATGTGTCGCCATGGTAACCGGAACGGATGGTCACGAAGTTGTTCTTTTCCGGCTTTCCGGCCGCATATTGGTATTGTGCGGCCATTTTCAATGCGACTTCCACGGCCACCGAACCGCTGTCGGCATAGAATATCTTTTGCATGGAAGGAGGGGCTATGTCCAATAGCAGTTTGCCCAGTTCGATGGCCGGTTCGTGTGTTAGTCCGCCAAACATGACATGGGACATGTTCCGCAACTGGTTTTCCACGGCACGGTTCAATACCGGGTGGTTGTATCCATGCACGGCGCACCACCACGACGACATGCCATCCACGAGTTCCGTGCCGTCTTCCAGCGTAATGACACAACCTTCCGCCCGTCTCACTTTGTAGGTAGGGAGAGGGTCAATCGTGGAGGTATAGGGGTGCCACAGGTGTTCCCGGTCGAAGTTGTCGGTAATCAGTTCATAATTCATAGCCCGTTTCTTTTATTCGTTTTATGTCTTCTTCTACATTGGAGCCGACCGTCGTAAGCAAGTCGCCTGCGATGGCCGAGTTTATTCCCGTGTACATGGCCCGGCGTACCGTTTCGTCGCCCAGTTTGGACCGTCCTCCGGCAAACCTGAGATATGCGGAAGGGTTCGCAAAACGGAACAAGGCAATGGTGCGCAGGATTTCTTCTTCGCTCAACGGCGGTATGGCTTCGAGCGGTGTCCCTTTGATGGGGTGTAGCAGGTTCAATGGGATGGAAGGGATTTCCAATGCTTTGAGCGTGAAGGCCAGTTCCGCACGTTGCCGCATGTTTTCTCCCATTCCGATGATGCCTCCGCTGCATACTTCCATGCCCACCCGGCGGGCGGCACGTAAAGTTTCTATTTTCTCAGCTTGCGTATGGGTGGTACATAGTCGGGCAAAGTAGGAAGGAGCTGTTTCTAAGTTGCAATGGTAGCGGCTTGACCCTGCCTGGCGCAGTTTGCGTAACTGTTCTTCGGAGGCAAGCCCCAGTGAGACGCAAAGGCTGAGTCCGGTGGTTTCGCGCAGATACGCGAGATGTCCGCACCATGTGTCCACTTCCTGGTCTGTGGGGCGTTTTCCGCTGGCCACTAACGAGAACCGGCGTATGCCCGATTGCTCGTTGATACGCGCATGGCGCAGGCATTCCTCTTTCGGGACGATTCCGTAAGTTTCTATTCCGGTGGGATGGTGTGCCGATTGCGCACACCATCTGCAGTTTTCGGAACAACGTCCCGATTTGGCATTGATGATGGAACATAAATCGAATTTGCGCGAAGCATATTTCAACGTGATGCGGTGGGCGGCATCGCATAGGGCGTCAAGGGGCGCCTTTTCTACTGTCCGGATCACTTCTTCCGGTGTGAGGGCCTGGCCTTCATGCACTTTCTTTTCCAGTTCTTCTATCATAATAATAAGTATAAAAAGAGCGGAGTGACGAAGAAAACCCATGGGCATCCGTATGGATGTGGTGGGGTTCTTTCGTCACTCCGCTTGTATGGATGACAAATAAATGAGAATACGTGGCAGGGGCTTCCGGGATATTCGTAAGCTTTATGGCCGCAGATAATCCGGACGCCGGAAAAAGAAAAAGGATGGACAATAGTTCCGGACTGCCTTCCGGTGGCTGTGCTTCTTCTTCCTTTTGTGTTCGGGTATCACTGCCTCTGCTTCCGTTTCCAAGGTTCATTGTGTTCTTGTCCTTGCTTAATGCGGAGTCAGCGATGCTTTTGCATACGCGTCCTATCGTGACGTGGCTATGCAGGCTTCTGAATATGGCATATCCTTTCCGGCTCCAGCAACGGAAACGGATGGTTTTCTCAGCGTTGTAGATGACAGTCTTGTGCATTCAAAAGTCCTTTAGCCATTGCAAAAGTATGAAAAAAAAGATAAACCCGGAACAAGCTAACGTAGAAATAGGTTAAAAAAGACATTAGTACGTACAGGCACGCATTCGGATTTGTTTTAAATCTGCTTGCGGTTCATGATGTCCACCCAGGCACTCACGACGGTGTCCGTTTCGAGGCGTTTGAACAGGTTCCGTTTGGTGGTTTTGATGGTGTTTACCGACTTGCATATCTGTTCGGCGATTTCTTTTTCAGTGTATCCTCTGGCAGACAAAAGCAGGATTTCACGTTCCGTCTCGCTCAATCCTTTTATTTTCTTTTTGTACCAATCGTGGCATAGCAGGTCGTATTTGTAATACGTATCGGTCTCCGTGTGCAGCATGAGGACGTGTCCGGGGGCTTTATGTGCCGAAGGTAATATGGTGCATATCGCAATCCAGACCTGGCCGTCCGGGGCAAGCGCAAACGGAGTGAGTTTGTGGTTTAAGAGTGTTTTTTTCCTGTTTCGGATAAGGTCTATGTCATAGGACAGGGTAAAGCTTTTCCTTTCACCGGCAGGGAATGTGTGGAATAGGCCAAGGCCTTTTTCGTGAATCTCCGAAAGCATGTCCCGTTCTTCTTCCGGGACATGTTTCAAGTACGTTTCATAACTGAAACCTTTGCTTCCGTCCGTTTTCTCCCCGCAAAGTCTGGCGATTTTGTCGGATACGTACAGGAAATCCCTTTTAAAGTAATCGATAATATAGATATATGTGGTACTTCCGAAAAATATCTTGAAAGCTTCTATAAGCGGCTTCGTTTTTTCGTATTCCTCCGGTGATATGTAAGGAATGAAATATGTTGTTTGGGCCTTCATGGTTGTTTTGTTGAGATTAAGTTAATTACCACAAAGGTATAAAAATCCTTTTAATTGAATAATAAAAGCCGATAATTTTCACACTTTAGGGTGAAAATGACCTCTGGAACTATAAAAATATCATTCAAAAATAGGCGGAACGGAGTCAAATCACATACTTTGTGTAAAAAAATGCAAGGCTATGCAAAAACAAGAATGGAAAACAAATCTTAGGGCGTTGGTTGCAGGTGGTGCGGGTTTCGTAGGAAGCCATCTTTGCCGGAGGCTTCTTCAATCAGGTTATGGGGAAGTCATCTGTGTGGATAACTTGCAGACCGGCCGGATAGCCAATGTGGCAGATTTGTTATGCTCTCCGCATTTCAGGTTCTTTGAGCATGATATCGTAAATGGGTTGCCCGTATCCGGGGCATTGCATGAGATTTACCATTTGGCCTGTCCGGCTTCTCCTGTGCAATATCAAAAATCCCCGATACATACGTTCAAGACTTCCGTCCTTGGCAGCATCCATCTTCTGGAACTGGCCAAAGAGAAAGGGGCAAGAATCCTGTTTACTTCCACCAGCGAAGTGTATGGTGATGCGCAGGTCTCGCCCCAAAACGAATCATATTGGGGCAATGTGAATCCTTTCGGTATCCGCAGTTGCTACGACGAAGGGAAACGAGGTGCCGAGACCTTGTTCCACGACTATCATGAAGAATACGGTGTAGATACACGTATCATTCGCATATTCAATACATACGGGCCGCAGATGAGTGCGGAGGACGGTCGTGTAGTGTCCAATTTCATTGTGCAGGCACTTCGCGGCGAGCCTTTGACTATCCATGGCGACGGCACTCAGACACGTTCGTTCCAGTACGTGACAGATTTGATAGAGGCGATAGTCCGCACCATGCGGGACGGAGTGCCGCATGGCCCCATCAATGTCGGAAACCCTTACGAGATTTCGGTAAACGATTTGGCGGAACGGGTGTTACGCATGATCGGTTCCCGATCGCCTGTTGTGTATAAACCTCTTCCACAGGACGACCCCTGTCGACGGCGGCCAGACATTACATTGGCCGCATCCGTGTTGGACGGGTGGAAGCCGGTGGTGGGGTTGGATGAAGGTTTGTCGCAGACTATAGCCTATTTCCGTCAGAATATGAACCAGGTTGTATGAAGCAAGAATACGGTTGTTTGTTACTTAGTAAGTGTATGAAAGAAGAAATGGATAAAATCGCGGATTATTTGCTGTTACGGAGTGGTTATCTGCAAGAGCTTGGGCTGTTTCATGGCAAGATGGGCGTGGTGGTCGCGTTGTATCTGTATGCTGATGCTTATGGGGACGAGGTGATGCGCGAGTACGCATGGGAGTTGTTCCAACAAGTGTATGACGGGGTGCATACCGATATGCCGGTAGGTTTGGAACGCGGTTTGGCCGGTATCGGTTACGGCACGACGTTCCTCTGTAAACGCGGTTTGGTGGAATGTAGCTTGAATGACATCTTGGAAGACATAGACCGCAAGATTATGGAACGTGATCCGCGTAGGCTGACAGACATGTCTGTACGTTCAGGTTTGAGGGGATTGATGCTTTACCTTGGTCTGCGCCAAAGCGTGGAGGCTGTGACGACGTTCGACAGCCGGTATATGATGGAATTACAGGACACGGTGGAAAGGAACAACCTGTCTTGCCGGACGTTGGACTTCATGGATGTTTTGAACGAACCCACATTTCCAGAGGCGGAATATATCGAGAAGCCGTTAGGCATAGACGGGGGATGTGCTTATTATATATTAAAATCCATACTGGTATGATGCACATATTCATCTTCAATAATGCGAGCCGTGCGGCCAATTATGGCATAGGCACTTATGTACGTTTGTTGGCAGACGGGCTTTTTGGACATTCCGGCGTGAAAGTGTCTTTTGTGGACATGTTTTCGGATGTGAAAGAGTATTCGATAGCGGAAGACGAACGCGGATGCCGTCATTACAAGGTTCCGGCTTTGTTTTCGGGCATGGAGAATGAGCCTTATTGCCGCAATGTGTTTTATTTTTTAGCCAGGCATATCAAGGCGGAGGATGATGAGCGGTTGGTGTTCCATTTCAACTATTTCCAGCATAAGCCGCTTGCCGCTTTGCTGAAAGGGCAATATTTCGATTGCCGGATTATTTTTACGGTACACTATTTAGGGTGGTGTTTCGAGTTGAAAGGTAACAAGACCCGTTTCCGTGAACTGATAGCCGAAGGGTATAAACCGAAAGATGACAAGGAAAGAGGCTTGTTGGCGGGCGTGGAAAACGAAAAAGAGTTTTTGCATTTGGCAGACGAGGTCATTGTCTTGTCAAAAGATACACAACAGATTCTGGCTGAAGGCTATGGCGTTTCTTCGGATAAGATGCACTTGGTTTATAATGGTTTGGGGGATGGTTTATGTTTCGACAAAGATAAAAATGTAGGAAATGGCCGCATAATTCTGTTTGTCGGTCGTTTGGACGAGATTAAAGGGTTGAACTATTTGATTCATGCGTTCAGGCATATTGCAGACAAATATGCGGATATCCGTTTGGTGGTTGCCGGGGACGGGGATTTTCAACTTTATTTGTCGCAGTGCAGGGATTTGCAAGGTCGTGTCTCCTTTTTAGGGAAAGTGTCAAGCAGTGAGGTGGAAGACGTTTATCGGTCTGCATATATCGGCGTAATGCCTTCTTTTCATGAACAATGCAGCTATACGGCCATTGAGATGATGCGTCATAAAATACCTTTGGTTGGAACGGATACAACGGGGTTGGCGGAGATGTTGGATGCCACACCGGAGTTGCGCGTATCCATCGATGAAGATAATATGATGGAGGAAGAATTTACGGAGCGTCTTGTGTCCTGTCTGAATTTGTTGTTGTCGGACGAGGATACATATCAACGGGCGGCGGATGCCGTGGGCAAATTGTATGAAGTCCGTTATAAGGTGTCAGATATGGTGCATGCCACGTGCGGGGTGATGGAAAGTTCATGGGACAGGCCGGATTATACCGTGTCGCCCGATTATCTGAAACATATAGATTCCCGTATGATACAGTTGATAAACCAATGTCCCGACATAGATACGGATTTTTACGGGATGGGAGGAATCGGTGTATATTTATGGAAAAGGGTGTTGGATTTATGTGACAGGAAAGAAGGGGATTTCCAAGCTTCCTTGATACTGGAACACTTGATATACTATATGGATTGGGTACAGGATGTGGCCGGTTCGGGTCCTTTGCCTGTGGAACTGTGGGCCATGATACGAAGTATGGGACAACACGGTTTTTATAAGACGTGTGTGGACACGTTGCTCATGCGGCAACCCGGTCCGGATGCGCTTTTTCAGATGCCGTCAGATAGAGTTATAATACAAAATGCCTTAAAGATATGCAACTGCAAGATTTAAAATCACTGCTTACTTTTGTCTTTCCGGTACGTATCGACTGTGAAGAAAGATTAACTAATCTCCGTACTGTATTACGTCATTTCGAAGGCTTGGGGTGCCGTATGATTGTGTTGGAGGCCGATGCTGTGTCTGCCCTTGGAGATGAAGTTTGGCCTGATGTGGTGGAATACATTTTTGTAGAGGATGCTTCAAAGATTTTTCATCGCACACGGTATATCAATGAATTGCTGCGTATGGCCGAGACGAAAGTTGCAGCGGTTTTGGATACGGATGTGTTGGTCGATTATGCCCAGATTGATGAAGCGGTGCGACTTATTCTTGAAGGATGCACCCTCGCTTATCCCTATAATGGACAGTTTGCAATCCTTTCTGAACAAATGTCGGTACAAATGAGGAAGAAGCTAGATTTGGAGTATTTGTGCCATATGAAATTATGTTACTATTTTGGACGTAGATTTTTTGGAGGTGCTTATTTGGTAAATTGTCAGCAATATTTGCGGTGTGGAGGCGAGAATGAACGATTTGTAGGTTGGGGACCCGAAGATGCGGAGCGAATGCACCGTATAAAAATTCTTGGGTACAAGGTAGCATGGACTCAGAGTGGGCAACTGTATCATCTGTATCATCCCCGTGGCAATTCTGTCTATCGGTCAAAAGAAGATGCCAAATTCATGAGAGATGAGTTTATAAAGATTTGCTGTATGTCGTTGGATGAATTAAAATCATATATATCAAAATGAAGACTATTCTTGAATATTTCTTAGATGCTTTAGAGATTAACTATACGAAACATTTTACTAAAGTGCTATACCAAGAGCATCCGCACAAGTACAATATGTACGGTTTGAAGCAGATGTTAGATGTGTATTGTGTAAAAGCGTTAGGAGTATGCAGTGATACTAAGGATTTATACAGTTTGAACTATCCGTGCATTTTACATATTTATGGTGATTTTGTTATAGGATTGGACTGTGCTTCAGATACAATAACTTATTTGCAGCATGGTAAGAAGACAACAGTAAACCATGATATGTTCAAACGCATTTGGACAGGTAATGCTCTTGTAGTAGAAGAAACTACGGACGCAGTAGAGCCAAACTATGGGATGCATCAGCGAGACGAATTGATTTCAATGGTGAAAACATATAGTATTTCTATGATGTTGATATTAATTATCCTTATGGGTATAGTAAGTAATTGGGGTATTATAGTTCCTTTTGATATTTTACGCATAGTGTTAAGCTTGGTAGGTATCCTTGTCTGTGCTATGCTTATGGAGAAACAGTTGTTCGGAGTGAGTCATTATGGTGACAAAGTATGTAGTCTATTTCATCGTGCAGGTTGTAATAGTGTGCTTGATGGACCTATGGCGAAAGTATTTGGTATCAGTTGGAGTGAGGTCGGTTTGGGATATTTCATGGCCAACATATTGCTCCTGTCACTCATACCTGAAGCATCTGCATTCATAGCTGTCATTAATTGGGTAGCTATGCTCTATGGGGTATGGAGTATTTATTACCAATGGCGTGTGGCTAAAAGTTGGTGTGTGTTGTGCCTAATAGCTCAGGCTGTTATTTGGGCTATGGGAATAACAGCAATCATTTCATATTTGACAGTACCTTTTACTTTCGGCATCCTCTGTGGATTGTTGTCTTGTATGGTCTTTTCCATCAATATTTTGATTGTACACCAATATGCTTCGGCTTATGTAACAGAAAAGGAACGTGTACGTGCTGTGCAAAAGTATCGGGCTCTTAAAGCCAATAGTGATGTAGCTAAAGTACTCTTTGAAAAAAGTGATTTTTATGAGACTACACTCAATGATTCATCAATAATTTTCGGAAATCCAAAAGCAAAGGTGCGTGTGACGATACTGAGTAATCCTCATTGTAATCCTTGTGCATATATGCATACACAAGTAGAAAAATTGTTGGATATGAGTGAAAATAAAATCTGTGTACAATATATCTTTTCGTCATTTAACGAATCGTTGGAGGATAGCAGTAGGTATCTTATATCTTGTTACATGAATAATCGTAAAGATGAGGTGTTACGTAAATTTGCTCTTTGGTACAATAAAGAAAAGTTTGATTACGAGAGAGTTATTAAAAGGGATGAGGTGCATATACATACAGAAAAGGTTGAAATGGAAATGGAAAAGCATAGGATGTGGCGTAAGAAAACATCTTTAATTGAAACCCCGACAATCTTAGTAAATGGCTATAAACTTCCCAATGAATATGAATTGGTGGATTTGGCTATGATTGACAATTTGGTTATAACTGAAAAAATATCTTGTGAGATATCAATGGCCGAAGCACTACGCCATTGGGAGCAGAATAGCTAACTGCAGAATAGTCAGTGTGATTGTTTAACAAATAAATAACACAGTAATGAAAAAGCTTAAAAGATTTGTGTTAAATCCTTCATGTCATTCTCTGGATATAGGTGCAATGACTGGTATAGTGGGGGGATTTTCTGCAAGGTCTACTTCTTGTGGTACTTCTTGTGGTTCTTATCCTTCCATATATATCACCAATTGTAACGGAGACTGTTTTACTAAGGAAGGGCAATACGCAGTATGTGTTGGTCCGACTAGAGAAGAGTGGAAATATTGCGAATAAACGAATGGATTGGTGGCCATGGTCGCCAATCCTTTTCAAATTCATATTTGCATAATTTAGTCAAAGTACATATTGAAAATGCCTTTTTATATTCTGCTTCAAAATACATGTCATTTAATTGAATAAAATGAAAACTATACGAAAAACATAGTTTACTAATTAATTATATAAATAATATTATGTGGGGGGACAACTAATGACATTTTTTAAGAAAATAGTAATATTCGTGATTTTTAGCCAACTATTCAGCCTGAAAGGAGTAACACAGGGTATCATTGTTCAAGGAATAGTGCGAGATGCTTTTGACAACCGTGGACTTGAAAACGCACATGTGAAGATATTGAACAGCGATAGTAATGTTGTAGCTCTCGTTACAACTGAAATTCCGTATACAGTAATACATTCTGAAGGGGCGGTCAAAAAGAACAAAAATCCTAATAGCGGTGCCTTCTTTGAGTGTATAGTGCCAAAAAACGGGAGCTATACGGCTGTGGTCAGTATGATGGGATATAAGACAAAACGAGTGCTGTTTCATGTGCCCCAAGATTATGGAAAAAAGTTGGAAATAGGGGATATTTACCTTTTTCAAGAGCAGAAGGCTCTGGAAGAAGTGACAGTGGCAGCTACTAAATTAAAGATATATCATAGCGGGGATACGCTTGTCTATAATGCGGATGCCTTTGTATTGGACAAGCAAAATGTTCTGGAGGATCTCGTAAAAATGCTTCCTGGGGTGGAACTGCGTGATGGAAGGGTTTTTGCTAATGGACGATTTGTAGAAAGCATCATAATCAGTGGAAAAGATGTTATGCCAAGCGATCCCATGCAACTTATGAAAATGTTGCCAGCTTATATCGTAGACAAGTTAAAATTTTACGACCAACAAGGAGAAAAAAGCAAAACGATGGGTAAGGATATGCACGATGCCAGTTATGTGATGGATGTATATCTCAAGCGTGATTATCATGCAGCATGGCTTGGCAATGCACAAGCAGGAGGAGGAACACAAAAGCGTTGGGAGGGATTAGGCTTTATTATGCGTTTTGATGACAGGCAGTTCTTCACTATTAGTGCTGATGCCAACAACATAGGTCGAGAACGAGAAAATACAGATATTTGTACCATAGAAAGTGCATACGATGATAGAGACTTGACAAACCATCAATTGAACCTAAACTATTCTTATCATCCTACGGACAAATTACGTTTTGATGTAAACGGAGTTGCAAGAAGACAGGATACGGAATTTGGGGTTAAAGAAAAGCAGAAGTTGGATCTTTCTAATAGCACGGATATATATAAATTGTATAGTAAAACAAGTAATAAAATAAATGATTATTATAGAGGTGGAATGTCAATGACTCTACGTCCGCGTAAGGGGCTATATGGAAAACTCATGTATTCTTTCAAATATGGAAAAGATACAGAAGAAAGTAAAGGATACTCCATAACATCGTTGCGGGACATCAATATAAGTGATTCCGTATGGCTGCAAATTGGGCAAATGCAGGCAACAGTTCCTACAGGAATAACAAACATATATAAAGACAGCGTACTTTCTTTGCGTCATGCGTATGAGCATAAGGCTGAAACAGAATGGCACTTGGCATTGGGGGGCAATTTATTAAAATTTAAAATTGACTATGATATGCACGGGGATAATGGTAATATCAATCAACGATATATAAACAGAGTGTTTGAAGACGAAGAAACAGAAGCCAAACGCAAGAGCCTTCATGACACACAAATTAAAGATGTAGCCACGACTATGCAGTTGGAATACAATATCAACTACATCGAGGATAGTAGCAAGCGAGGAATACTGACACCATATTACACTTTTATACATAAGAAAGCACATGATTATCGTGAATTGGTTTTATTTGAGCCACAAAATGACGGATCGGAGGTAAGTCATATAGATGTGGATAATAGTAGAAGGATTAAAGAAAAATCAGAAACTCATACGTTAGGACTGTATTGGATTCATGAGATGCAACTGCATCGGAAGGGATGGGTTTGCTTCAATGGTCAAATGCCTATTCATATAAAGGATGTGAGTGTGCAGCTTATCCATGAGACGGCATCCAATCGACAACACAAGCAATATATACTTCTTTCGCCCACTTTAGAAATGAAATGGTATCCAAAAGCAGATGACAGAAAAGGAAGTATAACATCGTTGAATTTGAAAGGTTGGTGCAATCAGACGACTCCTAAAGAGATTTACCTGTTAAACCAGACTGATACCTCTGATCCATTAAATACTTATATGGGTAATCCAGAGTTGCGGAAACAAACAGATTTAGGGCTTTCATTGGGATTCCGCCATTACTTCGAACGTAACAAGCATAACACCTATGCCACATTCGGTAGCACAAATACGTGGAATGCCATAGCTATTCAGTCTATCTATGATAAACAAAATGGAACGAGGACTCTTATGCCCGTTAATGTAGATGGAAAGTATAATATTTCTTTAGAATGTGGCTATGGTATGCCGCTCGCTTCCAACCAAACCTGTTGGCTAAACTTGTCGGCTGGAGCCAACTACACACGCTGTGCCAATATGATGTTTGATAATAGTAACAACCAAGGATTTGACTATATGAAACTATATGGTTATCGTGTTAAAGCCAATCTTAGATGGAACAATACATCCCGAAACGTAGAAGTGGCTTACACTGTTGCATCCAATGGTAATGGCATTATTTCCAATGCGGATTCTAACGAAAAATTACAAGAACTCACTAATAGTTTATCTATAACTAGTCATTTGCCGGCAGGTATTAATGCCTCTGTAAATTGTAATTTTATCTCACGGTTTGGATTTGAAATGAAGACACTGAACAGGACATTTATATTCACCGATGCACATATTTCCAAATCAATTTATAAAGAAAAAGTAGAATTAAGCCTTAGTGCCATAGATATTTTCCATCAACGTAAACATGTACAATTTGTTATGAATGGAGAAGGGCACATTGAAACTATGGCCACTCAATATATACCGGCCTATGTCTTGGCAAGTATACGATTCAATTGGTCTCTTTCCTCTAAAAAGAAAAGGTAATATGAAATTATTAAATCGTTTTCCACACTTTAAGCAGCTTGATGCCTCGGATTGTGGCCCGGCGTCTTTGCGTATGATAGCCAGTTTTTATGGCCTAAACTATTCTGCGGAGATGTTACGAAAGCATTGCTATATTTCTCGCCGTGGTGTCAACATGCAGGGCATAAGTGAAGGAGCGCAATATATTGGTTTTGATACAATTGGGATGAAAATGACATTTAGCCAATTAGCGGAGGAGGGTGTATTTCCCTGTATCCTGTATTGGAACCAAAACCATTTTGTGGTTTGTTACGGTATAGAAAGAGATAAGGCGGGAGGTTATAAAATCCATATTTCAGACCCGGCTTCACAACGCCTTACCTATACCCAAGAAGAATTTAAGAAGTGTTGGATTGGAAGACGTGCCGAAGATAAAGGGTGCGGTGTGGTTTTGATGTTGGAACCGGGGGATAATTGGGGGAAAGTGGAAGATGAATATCGGAAGAACAGCCGGAGCATTCTTTCGTTTACCCGTTATTTTATGCCTTACCGTTGCATGATAGGCCAGTTGCTGTTGGCCATGCTTGTCGGGAGTTTGATACAGATGGTGTTGCCTTTCCTTTCGCAAGCGATGGTGGATCAAGGCATCAATGGGCGCAATTTGGATGTCATCACCCTGATACTTTTGGCGCAGTTGGGGTTTTTCGTGGCCACGCTGAGCATCGACTACATCCGTTCGTGGATTATGCTGCACATGAATTCGCGTATCGACATTTCATTGATATCCGATTTCCTGATCAAACTTACGGCCATGCCTTTGCAGTTTTTCGATTCGCGCATGACGGGAGACATCTTGCAACGCATTGGTGACCACGGGCGGATAAAGAGTTTCCTATTGGGCAACAGCATGCGTATCGTGTTTTCGATAGTGAACTTCATTGTGTATTTGGGCATATTGGCTTATTATAACATGATGGTGCTGACCATTTTCCTTGTAGGCAATGCTTTGTATGTGGCATGGATTTCGTTCTTTATGCGTTATCGCCGCGAGTTAGACATCAAGCGGTTCAACCAGTCCGCTTTGGAACAGAGCAAGATGATACAGTTGGTACAGGGCATGCAGGACATCAAGCTCAATAACAGCGAACGCCAGAAGCGTTGGGAGTGGGAGCGGATACAGGTCAAGCTCTTTCAGATTGGCCTGAAAGGGCTTCGCATCGGGCAGGTGCAACAGTCCGGTTCGGTATTTTTCACGCAAACCACGCATATACTTATTTATTATATCGCGGCGAAGGCCGTGGTGGACGGGTCGATGACCCTCGGTATGATGATGTCCCTGACCTACATTATCGGGCAGGTATCGGCTCCGATTGGGGAGTTCATCGGTTTTGCACAATCGTTCCAAGATGCGAAAATCAGTTTGGAACGGTTGAATGAGATACATTCACAGGACGACGAGGAGACGGATATTGATAAAAAACTGGCCACGCTTCCTCAAAAACGGGACATTTGCATTGAGCACCTTTCGTTCAGTTATACCGGTTCGGAGAGGGATTGTGCATTGAAGGACGTTTCGCTCCATATTCCGGAGCGTCAGGTGACGGCCATCGTGGGCGAAAGCGGATGCGGAAAAACCACGCTGATCAAACTGCTTCAGGGATTTTATGAACCGACCCGTGGCAGTATCAAGGTGGGAGGAGTCAATCTCTTGGACATCAATCCTCATACCTGGCGTGCGGCTACCGGTTCGGTGATGCAGGACAGTTTTATCTTTTCCGATACCATAGAGGGGAACATTGCTATCAATACAGACGAAGCGGATGAAGAACGAATGAAAAGTGCCGCCCGCATGGCGCGGATTGATGATTTCGTGGAGTCTCTGCCTTTGGGCTATGACACCGTCATCGGTATGGAAGGCAAGGGGGTGAGCCAAGGACAGCGGCAACGCATCTTGATAGCCCGTGCCATCTACAAAAATCCGGAGTATATTTTCCTCGACGAGGCGACCAATTCGCTCGATGCCACCAATGAAGCCCATATCATGGACAACCTGCACCGGTTTTACGAAGGGCGTACGGTGGTGGTCAGTGCGCACCGGTTGAGCACTGTAAAAGATGCCGACCAGATTATCGTGATGGACAAGGGAAAGATAGTGGAGCGAGGCAACCATCAAAGCTTGTTGGAAAAACGAGGCAGGTATTATGAATTAGTGAAAAATCAAATGAGTGTCATGGCATGAAACAGCAGAAACAACATTGTCCGGAAGTAGAGCGGCTCATGGGAGGCCGTCTGCCGTTTGTTACACGGTACGGCATAACCATCGTGGTCATTGTAATGGCATTGGTGTGTGCCGGATTGCTGTGGTCGGGAGGACCGTCGCAGCAACTGATGAGGGATATTATGGAACATACAGTCCAACAAATTAAAAACAAAATATAATGAACCATTCCAATTGTGTGATTTCGGCAGTAGGGCGGAACAGCCTGCACCGTATGTGGCTGAAGGGGGAGTGCAATTTCGACTTGCACTTGGTGGTCTACGATGATTCCATCGAAGAGTTTCGCGGAGACACGGAGTATATTTGCCACATCAAAGGATATAAGTTGAAAGTCATTTACCGCTATCTTGAAATGTATCCGGAGTTGAGGGAACGGTATGATTATTTCTTCTTTCCGGATGATGACATCCAAATGGATGCCGCGGCCATCAATGCCCTGTTCGAGTCCATGCGGCGTTACCGCTTGCAGATTGCACAGCCGGCATTGCGTATGTCTTATTACACGTGGAGGCACACGTTGCAAGACCGGTATTGCAAGTTGCGGTACATCAATTTCGTGGAAATGATGGTGCCGTGTTTCTCACGTGAGGCATTAAACAAAGTGTTGTTCACTTTTAATGAGAACGAGACGGGATGGGGGACGGAAACCCATTGGCCGGTGCTGATTGATGCTTCGCAAAGGGACATGGCCGTCATTGACGAAGTAAGCGTGGTGCATACACGTTCCATCCAATCGGGACAGGCCATCCATAACAGGGAACTGGCTGCTTACTTGCGAAAATATAACCTGTCTACCAAGGTGCTTCACTATGATTGTCTGCCTTCTGAAAGACGGTATTGCTGCGACAGGAATACCTTCAGGGAACTCTGTAACACGTTGGGGCATTGGATAGGGGCGGAACGAATATCGGCTTTCTCGGCGGGTGAGGACGGATACTTCGGATATGTACACTTCCTGTTCCTGTTTGCCCGTATGACACAGATGCGAAACTATGCGGACGCGGGTTATGATTTGTTGTGCAAGGCACAAGACTGTTTGGGGACGGTGATGCACGACATGACTTTCCGGAGCGGTATAAGCGGATGTTGTTGGCTGATAGAATTTCTGTCAAAAGAAGGGCTTATAGAGGAGAATCCCGAAGATTTGCTTGAAACGGTGGATGCGTATATCAGGCAAAATATCAGGGAAACGATGCCGGTGGAGGACTTGGCCGGGATAGGGCGTTATTACTTGGCCAAGATGCAGAACCGTCCTACGAAAGAACATCGTGATGACTGCGAGAGGATGGCCGCTTTGTTGCAAGGCCGAATGGGGGAGGAGGTTCCTGCGGTTACGGTGGATGCCCTCATGCTGATGCAGGCTTGCGGAATGGAAACGGGGGAACAACTTCGGGTATTGGAACGCAAGATAGAACGTATGGAGTGCACTCAGGTGGAGCGTGTATATATGCTGTTCCGTCTTTATCTGTTGACGCACGACGGTTATTTCTTGGCAAGAGTGCAAGAGGGAATGAAAAACCTTCGGCCGCAGTTGATGACATTGGAAGATGCGGTAATGTTAGTTGAAATCATGTATCACACTGTAGAATAAGGAGGAGGCTATGAAGACAGCAATTTTGTTTGTGACGCATATTTATAATGAGGATATAAAACGTCAAATCGTCAAGTTAGATGAGGAAACCAAGGATTTTGCCACGTTGTATGTTGGTTTTCAGGCAGACAAGGTGAGAATCACGCTACCGGATGGCATCCGTTCTTTCCCCTTCACCGTCAAGGAACTCAACAGGTTGGGCTATCGTTCGTGGGGATGTACTTTGATGGACGGGAATTTCCATTTCGTGATGTTGGACTTTTATCTCAAGCATGCCGGTTATGACTTTTATTGGCTTATAGAATATGATGTCCGTTTTAATGGGGATTGGAAAAACTATTTCGGGTTCTTTGCGGATAAGGATGACGATTTTATTTCCGCCCATATTAGAGACTTTTCCGGGGATACCCGATGGACAAGATGGAAAGAGATAGAATTGGTCAATATCAAACTAAATCATAAGATATTGCTACATTCTTTCAATCCGATATGCCGTTTTTCAGACCGGGCACTTTCCTTGCTGAACGAGCGGTGCCTATTGGGCGACAGAGGGCACAATGAGGTGTTGATGCCCACATTGTTCAAATACTTCAACTTGAAAATATCCGATTTCGGAGGGAATGGCAAGTTTGCATACACGGGTTGTCCGGGATTGTTTTATACGGATGACCCGAATGATGTTTGCGGGGACAAGTGTACCCATCGCTTCCGTCCGGCTCATACGGAGGGTGGGATGGCATTGCCCGATATGATTTATCATCCGGTGAAGTAATAAACTAAAACAAGCAAGATAGAAGATAATGGAAAATTACAATCATAATTGTTTGGTCTTTGCCACACATAAATTGGACGAAGGCATATTGGATTACCTATCCAACCTCAAAAAGGAAGTGGAAGGAGTGATGGACCTTTTGATCTTGTACGATCGGTCGAACAGCCCTATAAAGAGAGAAGACCATCCGGAATATAATTTCTATTTTTTCGATTCTACCGGATTGAAAGGTTTTTTCCATCAGAATGAGAGGTTGCTACCCAACACTTTTGTAGCTTTGGCGGAATGTGCGAAACAATATCGTTACGACCATTATCTGCTGATGGAAAATGATATTGTGCTACATGGGGATTTTCACCGTTTCGTCCAACGGGTCAATGCCGAGGACGCGGTGGATTATATCCATATTGCCACCGATGTGGAGGGCAGTCCGCAAAAACATTGGCCTGTCCGGTATATACAGGCCTGTCCTTTTGAGCATCTTTATTTCTCTTGGTGCCATATCTTGTATGTCAGTCATGGCTTCCTGACGGACGTGGCAGAGTTCATGGCACGTAATGATTCCGTTTACTACGAGTTCCTGCTGCCCACCATGGCGTATAACGGCAATTATCTGGTTCGGCAGTTTGAAAACTTCGGCTACCGTTTTCAAGTCTCCTGGGGGCCGGCAGAACTTTACGAAAGCAAGTATATGGACGAACGGATGCCCGATACGTTCTATCATCCGGTGAAAGATTTGGATATCGTGGATTGGGATGCGGGGGATATGCCCTAAGGGACGTAAAACGGTCGTGACAATGACCGCCAAATAATTTTCCGTTCTCAGCCGAACGATTCTTGAATCGGCTGATATCGTTTGAGGCAGGTATGGAAGGCTTTTTCCCTCTTCCATCCCTTTCTATACGAAAATACGGAAAAAGGGTTCGCATCCTTCATACTTCCTCAATGACAGCGACTTATGGTGAAGGCTCTGTGCTTTTGGCTTTCACCTTGCCTTCACGGGGATGCGTTTTCGCGGTGTGAAAACATCCTTCACCCTTTTGCTTTGGTACTGTCATTCAATGGTTTATGGTGAAGGATGTGGTGGGAAAAGGGGCATTCACCTAAAGCAAGGTCTGGAAATAAAAGCTTTCCCGGAACAGCCTGCGCATGCCCGTTTCTTCCGGTGCCGTACGGAAGAGGCCGAAGACGCTCGAACCCGAACCGCTCATGGAGGCGTATGCCGCTCCCCGGTCGTACAGCCGTGCCTTGATGTCTGCGATTTCGGGATGGAGGGCAAAGACTCCTTCTTCGAAATCGTTCGTCAGGAGTCCTTTCCATTCTTCTACGGGGCGGCGGATGATGTCTGTTACAAGTATTCCGGGCTTTCGGGGGATGATTCGGGCGTAGGCTTCTTTCGTGGACACGAAGATGTCGGGCTTCACCAAAACGAGGTGCCAGCCGGAGAGGGAAAGGCCGACTGGAGAGAATATGTTGCCGATGCCCGTGGCAAATACCGGGCGGTTGCGCACGAAGAAAGGGCAGTCGGCTCCCAAGCCGGTCACGCCTTCTTCCAGTTCTTTGTCGGACAGGCCGAGGTGGAACATTTGGTTGAGGCTTTTCATCGTATGGGCCGCGTCCGACGAGCCGCCCCCTAAGCCTGCGCCCGACGGGATTTGCTTATGCAACGATATGGAAAGGTGGGGAAGGGAATGGCGTTCCTGTATCAGGCGCAAAGCCTTGACGAGCAGGTTCTGTTCCGGCGGGCAGTCGATGCCGATGCCGCCCCACCGGAATGTATAATCTTCCGTGGCGTGTTCTTGCACGGGGATGCCGTCGGGAAAGATACCTTCCGGGCGGCTGTCCGTGTTGCCGGCAGCTTCGAGTTGCAAAGTGTCGCACAGTGGGATGGGGTAGAACACGGTTTCCAGGTTATGGTAACCGTCGGGACGGCGTTCCGTGACGTTCAGTCCTAAATTGATCTTAGCGTTGGGATGGCAAATCATGATATGATGTTTTATGTATGCAAAGGTAAACAATGTTTGGCAACGGTAGATAAAATCTTCATAAAAGAATGCAGCCCACAGGCTTTTTTTAGGAGGGAAAGGATTATCTTTGCACGCAAAACCAGACTTGATATGGCAGAAACGAGAAAGACAGGGCGGCGCACATCCGTGCGTGCCAAAGTGAACGTGCCGGAGGAGGATGCCTACGGGCACGTGCAGCCGCAGGCTCTTGAATTTGAAGAGGCTGTGTTGGGTGCTTTGATGATAGAGCAGGATGCCTATTCGCAGGTGAGCGAGATATTGCGTCCCGAGAGCTTTTACGACCACCGCCACCAGCTTATCTATGAGGCCATCCGCACGCTGAATCTCCAACAGAAGCCGGTGGACATCCTGACGGTGACGGAACACCTGAACTCCATGGGCAAATTGGAGGAAGTGGGTGGTCCGTTCTATATCACGCAGTTGAGTGGAAAAGTGGCTTCTTCCGCCCATATCGAATATCACGCCCGTATCATCGCGCAGAAATTCCTGGCGCGCGAACTGATTACCTTCACCAGTCTGGTGCAGACGAAGGCTTTCGACGCGACGGTGGACGTGGACGACCTGATGCAGGAGGCCGAGGGAAAGCTTTTCGAAATCTCGCAGCAGAACATGAAGAAAGACTATACGCAAATCAATCCCGTGATTCGCGAGGCTTACGACATGTTGCAGAAGGCAGCGGCGCGCAGCGACGGGTTGAGCGGGTTGAGCAGCGGTTTCGAGAAGTTGGACAAGATGACTTCCGGTTGGCAAAACTCCGACTTAGTCATCATCGCGGCCCGTCCGGCCATGGGAAAGACGGCTTTCGTGCTTTCCATGGCCAAAAAGATGGCGGTGGACATGAAGATTCCCGTGGCTATGTTCTCGTTGGAAATGAGCAACGTGCAGTTGGTCAACCGTATGATTGTCAACGTGTGCGAGATTCCGGGCGAGAAATTGAAAAGCGGGCAGTTGGCGCCTTACGAATGGTCGCAGTTGGATAATAAAATCACCCAACTGTATGATGCCCCGTTTTATGTGGACGACACGCCTTCGCTGTCCGTTTTCGAATTGCGTACGAAAGCCCGTCGCTTGGTGCGCGAGCATGGGGTCAAGATTATCCTGATAGACTACCTCCAACTGATGAATGCCAGTGGCATGTCGTTCGGCAGCCGCCAGGAAGAGGTCAGCACCATTTCGCGTTCGCTCAAGGGGCTGGCCAAGGAATTGAACATTCCAATCATTGCACTGAGCCAGTTGAACCGTGGGGTGGAGAACCGTGAGGGGATTGACGGCAAGCGTCCGCAGTTGAGCGACTTGCGTGAGTCCGGTGCCATAGAGCAGGATGCGGATATGGTTTGTTTCATCCACCGTCCCGAATACTATAAGATATATCAGGACGAGAAAGGGCATGACCTGCATGGCATGGCGGAAATCATCATCGCCAAGCACCGTAACGGTGCCGTGGGCGACGTGTTGCTGAAGTTCCGTGGAGAATACGCCCGTTTCCAGGACCCGGAAGAAGATGCCTACGTTCCCATGCCGGGCGAGGCCGTGGCTTTTGGTACCGGGCGGGGGCCAGATGTGCCTTTGCCTGCGGCTGACATGATGCCTCCGTCGGATGCGGCTTCTCCTTTCGGTGCGCCTTTGCCCGAGGGACCTCTTCCTTTTTGAGAGCGGTGGTTCCGGTGGTGGAATGAAACTCGTTGGCTTCTTGAGGCTTTGTCTGCATTCTTCTTGGCGGATTGCCTGAAAAAGTGTAATTTTGCGCGTTATTTCGAAATAAATTAAAATCTTAAGATATGAATATCTCTTATAATTGGCTGAAAGAGTATGTCGATTTTGATTTGACAGCTCAGGAAGTGGCCGATGCGTTGACGTCGGAAGGCCTGGAAGTGGGTTGCGTGGAAGAAGTGCAACCGGTGAAGGGCGGTTTGCAGGGACTGGTCGTCGGTGAGGTGCTGACTTGCGTGCCCCATCCCAATTCAGACCACATGCACGTATGTACGGTGAACCTCGGCGAGGGGGAACCAGTACAGATTGTGTGCGGTGCGCCGAACGTGGCAGCCGGACAGAAGGTGGTGGTGGCTACGTTGGGTTGCAAATTGTATGACGGCGACGAATGTTTTACCATTAAGAAATCCAAGTTGCGCGGGGTGGAGAGCAATGGCATGATATGTGCGGAAGATGAGATTGGTATCGGTACGGACCACAACGGCATCATCGTGCTGCCCGGGACGGCTGTGCCCGGAACCCCGGCTGCGGAATACTATAACCTGAAGAGCGACTATCTTATCGAAGTGGACATCACGCCCAACCGTGCGGATGCCTGTTCGCATTACGGTGTGGCCCGCGACCTGTATGCCTGGTTGGTGCAGAACGGCCATAAGACGGCTTTGCATCGTCCGTCGTGCGACAGTTTCAAGGTGGACAGCCACGAGTTGGACATCGACATCGAAGTGCAAAACGCGGAGGCTTGCCCCCGTTATGCTGCCGTGACGCTCCGGAATTGCGAGGTGAAGGAAAGTCCGGAATGGTTACAGGACAAATTGCGCATCATCGGCTTGCGTCCGATTAACAATATCGTGGATGTGACGAACTACATCATGTTCGCCTATGGGCAGCCTTTGCACTGTTTCGATGCCGACATGATCAAAGGGGGTAAAGTGGTGGTGAAGACCATGCCCGATGGTACGCCTTTCGTGACGCTCGACGGCGAGGAACATAAGCTGAGCGACCGTGACCTGGCCATTTGCAACATGGAAGAGCCGATGTGCATTGCCGGTGTGTTCGGCGGAAAAGGGAGCGGAACGTATGAAACGACCCGTGACGTATTGTTGGAAAGTGCTTATTTCAATCCGACGTGGATTCGCAAGAGCGCACGCCGTCATGGTTTGAGCACCGATGCTTCTTTCCGTTTCGAGCGTGGCATCGACCCGAATGGTGTGATTTATGCACTGAAACAGGCTGCCATGTTGTGCAAGGAACTGGCAGGCGGGGAAATCGCCATGGAGATTAAGGACGTATATCCCAACCCGTTGCCTGATTTCATCGTGGACTTGAATTATGAATACGCTTACGGCCTGATGGGAAAGAATATCGGGGCGGACACGGTGAAAAGCATCGTGACGAGCCTGGAGATGAAGATTCTGGAGGAAACGGCCGAGGGATTGAAGCTTCAGGTGCCGGCCTACCGTGTGGACGTGCAGCGCCCGTGCGACGTGGTGGAAGACATCTTGCGCGTGTACGGATATAATAATGTGGAGATTCCTTCATCTGTGAAATCCACGCTGAATGTCAAAGGCGATGAAGACAAAAGCCATAAGTTGCAGAACCTCGTGGCAGAACAGTTGGTAGGTTGCGGTTTCAATGAAATCCTGAACAATTCTTTGCAGCGTGCGGCCTATTATGACGGGTTGGAGAGTTATCCGGCTTCGCATTTGGTGAAGTTGATGAACCCGTTGAGTTCCGACCTGAACGCGATGCGCCAGACGCTGCTGTTCGGCGGGTTGGAATGTGTGGCGCACAACGCCAACCGCAAGAATGCCGACCTGAAGTTCTTCGAGTTCGGGAATTGCTACTATTTCCGCGAAGAGGACAAATGTCCCGACATCATTCCCGGCGTGAGCAGCAGCCGCGACCCGGAGGTCATCAAGCATGTGCTCGACGCTTATTCGGAAGACTATCACCTCGGACTGTGGGTGACGGGCAAGCGGGTGAGCGGTTCGTGGGCGCATCCCGACGAAGACAGTTCCTTTTATGAACTGAAAGCTTACGTGCTGAACATCCTGACCCGTTTGGGTGTGAATTTCGGTGCATTGGTTTTTGCGCCGAGCCGTAACGATATCTATTCAAAAGGTATCGAAATTCAAAACCGTGGCGGTAAGGTCTTGGCCATGTTGGGTATCGTGAGCCGGAAGATACGGAAGATGATGGATGTGGACGCGGAAGTCTATTATGCCGACCTCAACTGGAAACTTCTGATGAAGGCCATCCGCAACAACAAGATCAGTTACACGGAAATCAGCAAGTTCCCCGCTGTGAGCCGCGATTTGGCTCTCTTGTTGGACAAGGGTGTGGAATTTGCCGAAGTAGAAAAGGTGGCCTATTCCACAGAGAAGAAGCTGCTGAAGGAAGTGACGCTTTTTGATGTGTACGAAGGAAAGAACCTGGAAGCCGGGAAGAAGAGTTATGCCGTGAACTTCGTGCTGCAAGATGAGACGAAGACTTTGAACGACAAGCAAATCGACGCAATCATGAATAAGTTGATTGCAAACTTGCAGGCCAAGTTGGGTGCTAAATTGAGATAACCCGCGATATGAAAGGATTAGTCGTAGCCAAGGCCATATATTATGTACTGGTGTTTTGCTGGTTGTTGCAGATCACCCTTCAGGGGTACACGCGTGCGTTGATTGTCCCTACGGTGGTGCTTATCGTATATGGCCTGGTGCTCAACTATAAAATGAGAAAAAGATAAATAGAAATCATCATATTTAAAATTTTATTCCAATGGGAAGAGCGTTTGAATATAGAAAGGCTGCAAAGCTGAAGAGATGGGGCCACATGGCCAAGACATTTACAAAATTGGGTAAACAAATCGCCATAGCCGTAAAGGCCGGTGGGCCGGAACCCGAAAACAATCCTACGTTGCGTTCGATTATTGCGACTTGCAAGCGTGAGAACATGCCGAAGGATAACATCGAGCGTGCCATCAAGAACGCAATGGGAAAAGACCAGAGCGAATATAAGAACATGACTTACGAAGGATACGGTCCTCACGGTATTGCTGTATTCGTGGATACTCTGACCGATAACCCGACACGTACGGTGGCGGATGTCCGTTCGGTGTTTAACAAGTTCTCAGGAACATTGGGTACGATGGGTTCCTTGGCTTACTTGTTCGACCATAAGTGTGTATTCACCTTCAAGAAACCGGCTACGGTGGACATGGATGAGTTGATACTCGACTTGATAGATTTCGGGGTGGAAGAGGATTACGACATGGACGAAGAGGAAGGTACGATTACGATTTACGGCGACCCGAAGAGTTACGGTGCTATCCAGAAGCACTTGGAAGAGCAGGGCTTCGAGGATGTCGGTGGTGAATTCACTTATATTCCGAATGATTTGAAGGAAGTGTCGGCCGAAGAGCGTGAAACGTTGAACAAGATGGTGGAAAAACTGGAAGAGTTCGACGACGTGCAGACGGTTTATACGAATATGAAGCCTGAAGAAGAATAAGATGAAAACGGTTTATCAGACGGAGGGAACCTGTTGCAAGCAGATAGAACTGGAGGTTGACGGGGACGTGGTGAAGTCCGTACGTTTTTTGGGCGGTTGCTATGGTAACCTTCAAGGGATTGCCCGTTTGGTGGAAGGCATGCCGGTCGCAGATGTGGTAAGCCGTTTGAGCGGCATCCGTTGCGGCATGAAGCCAACTTCGTGTCCGGATCAACTAACGTTGGCTCTGCAGCAGGCTGTTTCCCGGTCTTGATGGCATGATTATAAAGGACTCCTCCCCGTCCTTACCTCTATATAATATAAGGTAGGGACGGGGAGGAGTCGTCTGGTGACGGAAGTCGGGTGTTCAACCTGTCTTCCATCGTTTTTGGAGGTTAGCGGTCCGGGCTATAGTGGCTGTCATAATCTTCGGGGGTGAAACGTACCTGAAAGCGCACTTTTCCCGATGCTTTGGAATAATAGCAATAGGAAAAACTGATACCCTTCTCTTTGTAGGACTTCAAATCCACGGAGTTGACCACGTTTTTGCGCAAAAGATCCTTAAGCGATTCGCAGGCTTGAGTGTTCATCACCGTGTCGTTATCCAAAACTCCTTCCAAAGTATAATAATAATTTAGTGTACGCGAATGCTCGTCATACGTGAGGCTGTCCATAAGGGTGTACTGGTCCATTCTGCGGGGGCATTGCTTTTCCGTGTATTCCCGTGCTTCGCGGGCGCAACGTTCATCGAAACTTTCAAAGTGGCAGGCACAGACCCCCAACAGCGTACCCAGTAAAAGTGTGGTATTAATCTTTTTCATATCTGATGGTTTTACGTGCGAAATTAATTTATTCTTTGTAATTTTGCAAATCAATCCATTGAAATGATATGAAAGACAAAGAAGAAAGGATAGCCCGTGCTGTGGCATATTTCAAAGAGGGGTATAATTGTTCGCAGTCCGTAGTGGCGGCTTTTGCGGACCTGTACGGCTTTACGCATGAACAGGCCTTGCATATATCTGCTTCGTTTGGCGGAGGGATAGGCCGCATGCGGCTCACCTGCGGGGCGGCTTGTGGCATGTTCCAGTTGGTGGGACTGGAAGTGGCAGCCATGGAAGGCAAAGACCGTGAGACGAAATCGCGGAATTATGCCATCGTGCAAGAGCTTGCCGCCAGGTTCAAAGCAGAAAACGGTTCCATAACCTGCGGGGAATTGTTGGGATTGAAACGGGATGCACCGGTAAGCAACCAGGCAGAAGCCCGTACGGCGGCTTATTATGCCAAGCGTCCTTGTCCGAAGATGGTAGAGTCGGCTGCCCGCATTTTTGCTGATTATTTGGACTCTATCGGTCGTTGATGTCAATGTTTTGCCACATAATACACCTAAAAAGTCTTTTTTGCGTTAAAATAGCATATAAACCCACAACTATTTTAAGTTTTTTTATATGGCATACAAATAAAATACTACCTTTGTACGTATTTATGAAAGAATATCCTTTGAGAGGATGAGATTATTAACTAAAAGTATTTGAGTATTATGTTTGAAAATGCTGGTGAGGTGGCAGGCCTTGTATGGAATGCCTTGAATGAGAGTGCACCGTTGAGTGCAAAAGATCTGAAGAAAGCAGCAAAAGTGAAAACAGACAAAGAATTGTATCTTGCACTGGGTTGGTTGCTTCGTGAAGATAAATTGGTTGTTGCAGGCACGGAAAAAGAACCCGTATTCTCTTTGAAGTAATAAAGGGACTTTGATTGACAGACAAGAAAGCATGTCGTAAGCGCGGAATCTTTCGTTTTAGGCGGAGGAAATACCGCTTAAGACATGTTTCTTTTTTTGTGGTTCTTTTGTTTTTTGACATTTTGGTATCTATATAGGATATTTAATCTTCTATTTCTTGCTTTTGTTGGCTTGTTTTTGTAGATTTGCCCCAGTGTTAGTCAACATAATGTTAGATGTCCTTAAAATTGTAGGCTATGGATATTCAGAGAATAATGGCTCAGCTTGAGGCCAAGCATCCTGGTGAAAAGGAGTATTTGCAAGCAGTTCGTGAAGTGCTTATCTCCATAGAAGACGTGTATAATCGCCATCCTGAATTTGAACGTGCCAAATTAATCGAACGGTTGGTGGAGCCGGAACGCATCATCATGTTCAGGGTCCCTTGGGTGGACGACAAGGGAGAGGTTCAGGTCAACTTGGGTTATCGGGTACAGTTCAACAGTGCCATCGGCCCGTATAAGGGTGGATTGCGTTTCCATGCGTCCGTGAACCTTTCCATATTGAAGTTCCTTGGTTTTGAGCAGACATTCAAAAATGCACTGACCACACTGCCCATGGGGGGAGGTAAGGGAGGTTCCGATTTTTCGCCACGCGGCAAGAGCGATGCCGAAATCATGCGTTTCTGTCAGGCTTTCATGAACGAGCTTTACCGTTATATCGGTCCGGAAATCGACATCCCGGCTGGTGATATCGGTGTGGGGGCAAGAGAAGTGGGCTACCTCTTCGGGCAGTATAAGAAGCTTACGCGGGATTGGAGCGGTGTGCTCACCGGAAAAGGGCTTGAATTCGGTGGCTCGTTGGTGCGCCCCGAGGCCACCGGATATGGAGGGCTCTATTTTGTGCGTGAAATGTTGTCCGACAAAGGTATCGACATCCGGGGCAAGCGCGTGGCCATCAGCGGATTCGGCAATGTAGCCTGGGGCGCTGCCCAAAAGGCCACACAGATGGGCGCCAAGGTGGTGACTATTTCCGGTCCCGACGGATACATTTATGACGAAGACGGGCTCGACGAAGAAAAGATTGCGTACATGTTGGAACTTCGTGCGAGCGGGAACGATATTTGCAGCCCCTATGCGGAACGCTTTGCGGGGGCTAAGTTCGTGGCAGGCCGTCGTCCGTGGGAAGTGAAGTGCGATATCGCCTTGCCGTGCGCCACGCAAAACGAGCTGAACGGAGAAGATGCCCGGCACCTTATCGAAAACGGAGTGATATGCGTGGGCGAAATCTCCAATATGGGATGTACGCCCGAAGCCATTGATGCGTTCATTGCCCATAAGATGCTTTACGCTCCGGGCAAGGCTGTCAACGCCGGAGGCGTGGCCACATCCGGATTGGAGATGAGCCAGAATGCCATGCACCTCAGTTGGGCGGCCGAAGAGGTGGACCAGAAACTTCATGCCATTATGCACGGTATCCATGAGCAGTGTGTGAAATACGGCACTGAGCCGGACGGTTATGTCAATTATGTGAAAGGAGCCAATGTGGCCGGATTCATGAAAGTGGCCAAGGCCATGATGGCGCAAGGAGTAATATAGGTGGTTTTGTCATGAGGTAGAAAAGGGAGCGGTGCCGGAAATAATCATTTTCGGGTACCGCTTTTTTGTGCCGCATTTTTTGCATGCTTGCGGATTTTTGTGTTTATTTGTTTCCGCAATCAGAGATAAGGACAGGCTATTATGACAGACGATAAAAACAAAGAATGCCCGCTCTTGCGGGATACCGCTTTTGTGGACCTGATGAAGCGGCGCATTTTCAATGTGTTGCTCATCGCCAACCCGTATGACGCTTTCATGTTGGAGGATGACGGACGGGTGGAAGAAAAGATTTTCGATGAATACGTGAAATTGGGTTTGCGCTATCCGCCCCGTTTTTTCCAAGTCGCTTCGCAGGAAGAGGCGGAAGAAGAGTTGGGCAAGACCACTTTCGATTTGATTATCTGCATGCCCGGAACGGACAATAATGACGTGTTCGACATCGCACGGGGCATCAAGACGGACAATCCCACGATACCTATCGTCGTGCTGACTCCGTTCAGCCATGGTATCCGGAAGAGTATGGAGAACATGGACTTTTCTATTTTCGATTACGTGTTTTGTTGGTTGGGTAATACGGACTTGTTGCTCTCTATCATCAAGTTGATAGAAGACAAAATGAACTTGGAGAACGACGTGGCGGCCGGAGTACAGATGATATTGTTGGTAGAAGACTCCATCCGTTTTTATTCCTCCATCTTGCCCAACCTCTACCGGTTCGTGCTCCAACAAAGCCTGGAATTTGCCACAGAGGCACTGAACGCCCAACTCGAGACGTTGCGCATGCGTGGGCGGCCTAAGATCGTGTTGGCACGTACGTATGAAGAAGCTTGGGGCTTGTACACTCGTCATAAAGAGAATACATTAGGGGTCATCAGCGACTGCCGCTTTCCCCGTAACGGGAAGACGGACGAGATGGCCGGTTACGAGTTATTGTCGGCCATCCGTGCCGAAGACGAGTTCGTGCCGCTGATTATGGAGTCTACGGAAGCTGATAAGAGTGCTTGGGCCGAGAAGTGCGGGGCGCATTTCATCGACAAGAATTCCAAGAAGATAGGGGTCGACTTGCGACGTTTGGTACGTCGGCATTTCGGTTTCGGAGATTTTGTCTTCCTCGACCCGAACACGATGGAAGAGGTGGCGCGCATCAAGAACCTGAAAGACCTTCAGAACAATATCTTCACTTTGCCCAAGGAATCGCTCCTTTATCATATTACGCGCAACAACGTGTCGCGTTGGTTGTGCTCGCGGGCATTGTTCCCCATATCCGAGTTCCTGAAACATATCACATGGCGTTCGCTCCAAGACGTGGATGCCCATCGTCAAATCATATATGACGCGATTGTGAGCTACCGCCGGATGAAGAACCAGGGCGTGGTAGCCGTGTTCCACCGCGACCGTTTCGACCGTTTCAGCAATTTCGCACGTATCGGTGAAGGGTCGTTGGGCGGAAAAGGGCGTGGCCTGGCCTTTCTGGACCACATCATCAAGCAGCATCCGGAATTGAACGCGTTCGACAACGCGGATGTCATGATACCCAAAACGGTGGTGCTCTGTACGGATATCTTTGACGAGTTCATGGACACGAACGAACTTTACCAGATTGCGCTTTCGGACATTCCGGACGAAGAGATTCTCCGTGCATTCTTGCAAGCCCGGCTGCCCGAACGCCTGATCGGCGACTTGGAGGCCTATCTCGATGTCGTGCGCCAACCCATAGCCATCCGTTCCTCTTCCTTGCTCGAAGATGCCCATTACCAACCTTTTGCCGGGATATACTCCACCTATATGATACCTTACGTGGAGAGTCGTGACGTGCGGCTGAAGATGTTGCGCGATGCCATCAAGGGGGTATACGCTTCGGTGTTCTACCGCGACAGCAAGGCGTATATGACGGCCACGAGCAACGTCATCGACCAGGAAAAAATGGCGGTGATTCTTCAGGAAGTGGCCGGAAACCGTTACGGTGACCGTTTCTACCCGAACATCTCCGGTGTGGCCCGTTCGGTGAACTACTACCCCATCGGGGACGAAAAGGCCGAAGACGGCACGGTAAACCTTGCGCTTGGGTTGGGGAAATACATCGTGGACGGCGGCATGAACCTGCGCGTCTGTCCGGCCCATCCCGACAAGGTGTTGCAGACGAGCGAGATGGAAATAGCCTTGCGCGAGACGCAGACGCGGTTTTATGCCCTCGAAATGAAAGCCGTGGAGGAGGATTTCAGGGTGGACGACGGTTTCAACCTGTTGAAACTTCCGGTGAAGGAGGCCGAACAGGACGGTTCGCTGCAATTCATTGCTTCCACGTACGACCCCTACGACATGGTGATTCGCGACGGCATTTACGACGGAGGACGTAAACTCGTCACCTTCTGCGGCGTGTTGCAGCAGGGCGTGTTCCCCCTTCCAGAGCTTTTGCGGCTGATTCTGAAACTTGGGCGTGAGAGCATGCGCCGCGAGGTGGAGATAGAATTTGCCGTGAAACTGAATCCCGACCGTACTGGGGTGTTCTATTTGTTGCAGATACGTCCGATGGTGGACAATAAGATGATGCTCGACGAAGACTTGACGGAGATTCCCGATGAGAAGACGCTGATACGTTCGCATAACGCCATCGGCCAAGGGGTGAGCAACGAGGTGTACGATGTGGTCTATGTGAAGACCGGCGATTATTCCGCTTACAACAATCCGGCCATAGCCGACGAGATAGACCGCATCAACCGCCGCTTCCTGGAGGAGGGGCGCAACTATGTGTTGGTCGGCCCGGGACGGTGGGGCAGTAGCGACCCGTGGTTAGGCGTTCCGGTGAAATGGCCCAACATTTCAGCCGCCCGTGTCATTGTGGAGTCCGGGTTGACGAATTACCGTGTAGACCCTAGCCAAGGCACGCACTTCTTCCAGAACCTGACCAGTTTCGGCGTGGGATATTTCACGGTGAATGACTTTTTGGGCGACGGGGTATACAACCAGGCTTTCCTGAACAGCCAACCGGCTGTGGAAGAAACGGCCCACGTGCGCCATGTGCGCTTTTCTTCGCCCGTGGTCATCAAGGTGGACGGGATGAAAAAGGAAGGGGTGGTCATGCTTCCCGGAGTGGAACAGTAAAGATTTATGGCCTATTGGCAGAATAAGAAGACGAATTTTGTAAATGATTGGTTGATAGATGTTTGAGGCAATGCTGAGAGCCTCTTGTTTTTCTCCGCAGAATGAAAAATCGTTTGCAGGAGAATGAGAAATCGTTTGCCTGAGATTGATTTTCATTTCTCAGGCAAACGATTTTTCGTGTCCGGATTGTCGGGATATATTATAATAAATCATAATATTCTGCGTAAGCTACGGCTTCTTGGAGGTTGCTCACGTTCATTTTGAGGAACAGCCTCCTTTTGGCCGATTTTATCGTATCAAGGCTCTTGCAAAGTTTGTTTGCGATGTCTTCCATCTTATGGCCTTGGGCAGATAACGTGAGGATTCCGCGTTCCGTCTCGTTCAATATAATCCCACTGTCCTTAATCCATTCGCCCTTGTCCATGTCATATTTATAAAATGCACGGTGCCCTTTTCTCTTTACGGTAATTCTTTTTCAATGGCATCACCAAGCGGTTTTTCCTCGCTTCGGAAAAGAACCATGCCAAACTGATGGACATCATCTCCCGTCCGGATGACTACCGGGAAAAGTACGCTCCTTTTTTGGAAAGGATGTCGGCCGAGGGCTTCGTCGTGGAAGACGATGTGCAGGAAATGGACATCATACGGGAGGAGTTTGACAGGAAGCGTAACTCCGGTCAATATACGCTTATGGTACTTCCTACTTACGATTGCAATCTGCGTTGTTGGTATTGCATTCAGGAACACCAAAATATGACGTTGTCAGACGAAACTGTCGCCCGTATCAAGAAGCACATTGAAAAATACCTTTTGGAAAATGAGATAAAAGAATTTCGCCTGTCTTGGTTTGGGGGAGAACCTCTCTTGGCTTACCGAAAACTCATCGAAATCACGCGGTTTTCTAAAGATTTTTGCGAATGCCATCATATAGGATTTTTTAGCGACATGACGACCAACAGCCTGTTGCTCACTTCGGAACGGATAAAAGAGTTGGGTGGTCTTGGCGTGCGCAGTTTCCAAATCACGATTGACGGTTGCCGCGAGAAGCACAACCAAGTGAAACGCGACAAGGATAATGCGGCTTTCGACAAGGCGGTCAATAATGTATTGGAGATAGTCCGGACAATTCCGGATGCTTATTGCATACTGCGCATCAACTATTCCGACCAGACGTTGGAGCCGGGCAAAATCATGCATGATGTCAACCTGATGATTCCGCACGAATACAGAAAACAAATTTTTGTTATGTCGACCATGCACATTTCAATTGCATATTCCCGAATGGAAATGTCGGAAAGTGCGACAATGAGAAACCCGAAGATGCCAAAGGCGTGCTGACGGAGTCTGGTGATATTTTATGGAAAACGGAGTACCGGTTTATCCAGTACCACCAACTTTCATCAGGTAGTGAATGTGTGGAATGCAAATATTTGCCGTTTTGCATGGGGCCGTGCCCGAGACGGAGAGAAGAAATGTATGTCCAACACAAGCACATCGTATGCCAACATAAAGATAAGGAAGAGGCTATGGAAAAGGTGATTGTGGACTATTGTGAGAAGAACTCCGATTTTTATAATATTTGAACCTTTCGGCCATGAAAAACGTGAAGGTAAGCTTGGTTGTGTCATTTCTTGTTTTTTGTCTGTTTCCGCAAGGAGTGGAGGCGGTCTCCCCTTTTACGGCCATAGATAGTATAATGCAAGGCTTGAAGGCGGATAGTTCGGCTGTATCCAAGAAACTGCCCACCGTTACGGTAGAAGCTAGCAATATCACCCACTATGCCGACCGGGACGTGGTGCATATCACCCGTTCCATGCGGAAGGGCGCACGCAATACGGCACAAATGTTGGGAAACATTCCCGGAATCGATTGCAACTACGCCAACAATGCACTCACCTATTACGGTTCCTCCAATATTCTAATTTTAGTGGACAGTTTGGAGAAATCGGCAGACTACGTCAAGGAATTGCATCACCTTCGCTTCAGCAAGGTGGACGTGGTGCCCAATCCCACAGGGAAATATGCAAATTACGATGTGTTGATTAACCTGCATACTAAACCCGATTATACAGGGTATGAGGGAAACGTGTTCCAACAAATGTCTGTCCGGCCCAATGAAGATAATGGAAAAAATAAAAAATTCTCGGGAGACTATTCTTCCGCTTCATTCACTTATACCAAAAACAAATGGAATTTCATCGGAAGGTACAATTTCCGGTTTCTACAATCGGAAAAAGATAATGCGGAAAGTACATATACGAACCATGTGAACCGCTTGCAGGAAAGTACAACTTCACCGATGTCGTTTACCAATTTTTTTCGTATACATAACACTTATTGGGCAATAGACCATCAAATAAACAAGAACCATTCCGTGTCGGCCTCATATTACTATTCTGCCGATGCCAAGGATGATTACACGTATGCTGAAGCGGAGCGTTTGTGGCTTGACAGTGGAAAGAAAGAAACCATAGGGAAAAGTGGGGTTTCTCGTATCAATAGCGACCGTCATACGTTGGGCCTGTATTATCGTGGCCGGAGCGGAGTATGGAACTATACTTATGATTTTAATTACATCAATGATGGGTGGACCAGCGACAAGAATTACCGGCAGAATACCGGTTACGCATCCGATAACTATTTCCGTAACCACATGGACTACGTTTGGACTAAAAGCGAAGTGAACCGTCGTTTTTTCAACAATCGTTTTTATTTTAGCGCGGGATATAATTTTACATGGAAAGATTATGAACAGGAAGACCGTCTTACGAGAAACCTGCTGAGCGAAAATGCCTACCACCGTAATGAAATTTGGACATGGCTGTCTTACCGCATCAAGGACGGCACGGATTTGAATTTCAGTGCTTCGGCCGAACATGTAAAGACCCATACGGCAAGCTACGAAGACAAGAACATGGTTTATAAGTTCAGTGGGATGTTCTACCACCGTTGGAACAAAAAGATATGGATGCGCCTTAATTATTGGTGCAACACATCTTATCCTCAACTCGACCAAGTGACGGAATACGGCTATTTTACCGATTCATTGACATGGAGTGGCGGAAACCCAGCATTGCGCACACAAGTGTACCATTCGGGACGGTTGTGGGTGGACTTCTTTAACCTTTTCAATATACAGACGGGTTATAACTATTCACCCAACCAGTTTTCTAACATCATCGGACGTGGGGAAGGTACATTGCCGTCAGGTGAAAATGGTGCTTACATTACATACACACCGGAGAATACGCTGTATAAGGAGTTTTGGGCTACAATTTACTTTTTTAAAAAAATCAAGGATTTTAGAATAAGCGGTATCTTGAAATACCAAAACATGGAAGCGAAATTCAAGAGAAACAAGAATACGAACCAAGGCTTTACAGGTTTTCTTACCTCAAATTATTACAATGACAAGCATTTCCTGTCTATACAGGCAACCTATCAGGTTTTCAATGGATATCAGGTTAGAGCACAGGGGAAAACCACGCAAAAAATGGATTGTTTGGCGTTCATTTTGTGTAAAGACTTTTTTCATCAACGTGTGAACCTACCAGTGCAATACGTGACTCCGCGCCTTTTTCTTGATGGAAACAGTATAAGCAAAACTGAATCCGAGGCTGTCAGTTCTTATGATTTTTATGATATAAACGAAACGATACGCCACAGCCTGATGTTCACATTCTCTTATCGTTTTCATGGAGGAAAGAGCGTCCGGCAGTATAACCGTAGCATGCAAGAAGAGAAATAAGCGCGCTTGATATATTTAGTATTTTGGATGAGGCGTTCTTCCATGAAATCTCTTCGTCTGGTGCTTTCTTCGCGTGTAAATATGGATAACCGGAATGCGCGAAACTACAAGAATGGACAGACAAATACTTGGTGTGACCGGAAAAACGGGTTTGCACAAGGACGGGAGCTTGGCTTACTCGGACTTTCACCGGCTGTTCCTTTGACTCTGGACTAAGCAAGGGCATAGCCAAACTGTGCAAGGGATGAATCCCAAAAGAGAAAAAGAGCCGGGAATACGTAAATCCCGGCTCTTGACGCTTCTGTATTGCAATTAACCTTATACGATGCCTTGAGCCATCATAGCCTTGGCCACCTTCATGAAGCCTGCGACGTTGGCACCTTTCACGTAGTTGACGTAACCATCGGCTTCCGTTCCGTACTTCACGCAATTCTGGTGAATGTTCTCCATGATGGCGTGCAGACGGGCATCTACCTCTTCCGATGTCCAAGACAGACGTTCTGAGTTCTGGCTCATTTCAAGACCTGAAACCGATACACCACCGGCGTTGGCTGCCTTGCCCGGTGCATACAGAATCTTGGCTTCCTGGAATACGCGGATGGCTTCCGGAGTAGAAGGCATGTTGGCACCTTCGCTTACGGCCATTACACCGTTGGCTACCAACTGGCGAGCCTGGTCGCCGTTGATTTCGTTCTGAGTGGCCGACGGCAGTGCGATGTCTGCCTTTTCGCCCCAAGGCCGTGCGCCTGCCACGTATTTGCAACCGTATTTCTCTGCATATTCACGGATACGTCCGCGATACAGGTTCTTAAGCTCCATGATGTAGTCGAGCTTTTCGCGGTCGATTCCGTCCGGATCGTAGATGTAACCGTCTGAGTCGGACATCGTGAGTACCTTTCCACCGAGTTGAAGTACCTTTTCGGCCGTGTACTGGGCCACGTTGCCGGAACCGGAGATGAGGACTGTCTTGCCTTTAAGGTCGGTGCCTTTGGTCTTCAGCATTTCCATGAGGAAGTACACGTTACCGTAACCCGTGGCTTCAGGACGGATGAGCGAACCGCCGAACTCAAGTCCCTTGCCGGTGAATACGCCGCTGAATTCATGGGTCAGTTTCTTATACATACCGAACATGTAACCGACTTCGCGTCCGCCTACTCCGATGTCACCGGCCGGCACATCGGTATCGGGACCGATATGGCGATTGAGTTCGAGCATGAAAGCCTGGCAGAAACGCATCACCTCGGCGTTGCTCTTACCGCGCGGGGAGAAATCGGAACCGCCTTTTGCTCCACCCATGGGAAGAGTCGTCAGGGAGTTTTTGAAAGTCTGCTCGAAAGCCAAGAATTTCAAAATGCTGAGGTTTACGGAACTGTGGAAACGGATACCGCCTTTATAGGGGCCGATTACGTTGTTATGCTGTACACGGTAACCCATGTTGGTTTGAATCTGGCCTTTGTCGTCCATCCAAGTGACGCGGAATTGATAAACGCGATCAGGAATACAGAGACGTTCAATCAGATTGGCTTTTTCGAACTCAGGGTGTTTGTTGTACTCTTCTTCGATCGTACTGAGAACTTCTTCTACAGCCTGATGATACTCAGGTTCGTTAGGGAAACGACGTTTCAAGTCTTCCAGAACTTTTTTTGCATCCATGTGATAAATCCTTTTTAAATTAATATTATTCGTTGACTTTATCTTTTCTACCTTATTTCTCCTTAAGAAAAATCTCTCTCTTGGTTTTCAGTCGCCAAAGTTAATCATTTAATAGCAAACTGCCAATAAAAACGAGAAAAAAAATCTTTTTGCTATTGTTTTTAGCAAAAGACAAACATTTCTTCGTATTTGTAGCGCTTTATATAAAAATAAGGTTTGGGATTTTGTATTTCTTCCGGTTTGCACTATCTTTGCATAGCATTTTTTGAATTGAAGATGAAGAACATCAGGAATTTCTGTATTATTGCGCATATAGATCACGGTAAGTCTACTTTGGCAGACCGTTTGCTTGAATATACGAATACGATAAAGGTTACCGAAGGGCAAATGCTCGACGATATGGATCTGGAGCGGGAGCGTGGTATTACCATTAAAAGCCATGCCATCCAGATGGAATATATATATAAAGGAGAGAAGTACACGTTGAATCTGATTGATACGCCGGGGCATGTGGATTTCTCATACGAGGTTTCGCGTTCCATCGCGGCTTGCGAGGGGGCGTTGTTGATTGTGGATGCCACGCAAGGTGTGCAGGCCCAGACCATCTCCAATTTGTATATGGCCATAGAGCATGACTTGGAAATCATCCCGGTCATTAACAAATGTGACATGGTGAACGCCATGCCGGAGGAAGTGGAGGATGAAATCATAGACCTGTTGGGATGTAAACGTGAGGAGATTATCCGTGCGTCGGGACGTACGGGAATGGGAGTGGATGAAATTTTACAGGCCGTGGTGGAACGTATCCCCCATCCGGAAGGGGATGAGGGCGCTCCTTTACAGGCATTGATATTCGATTCCGTGTTCAACTCGTTCCGTGGGATTATCGCTTATTTCAAAATCGTGAACGGCAGTATCAAGTCGGGCGATGAAGTGGCTTTTATCAATACGGGCAAGGAATACACGGCGGATGAAATCGGGGTATTGAAGATGGAAATGTCCCCCCGTAAGGAACTGCATTGCGGGGATGTGGGGTATATTGTTTCCGGTATTAAAACGGCAACGGAAGTAAAAGTCGGCGATACGATTACTCACGTGGAGCGTCCGTGTGATAAAGCCATTTCCGGTTTCGAGGAAGTTAAGCCTATGGTTTTTGCCGGACTTTATCCCATAGAAACTGAGGACTTTGAAAATCTTCGGGCCTCTTTGGAAAAATTGCAGTTGAACGATGCATCGTTGACCTTCCAACCGGAATCGTCCGTGGCGTTAGGCTTCGGTTTCCGTTGCGGTTTCCTGGGCTTGCTCCACATGGAAATCGTACAAGAACGTCTGGACCGCGAGTTCAATATGGATGTGATTACGACCGTACCCAACGTGTCTTATCTCGTATATGACAAGCAGGGTGGAGTGAAAGAAGTACATAACCCGGCCGGTATGCCCGAAGTGACGCTGATCGACCATATAGAGGAGCCATATATCAAGGCTTCCATCATTACGACAACCAACTTCATCGGCCCCATCATGACCTTGTGTCTGGGGAAAAGGGGGGAGTTGTTGAAACAGGAGTATATCAGCGGAAACCGTGTGGAACTCCATTATAGCTTGCCTTTGGGTGAGATTGTGATTGATTTTTATGACAAACTCAAAAGCATATCAAAGGGCTATGCCTCTTTCGACTACCATCAGGACGGTTTCCGTCCGTCTAAACTGGTGAAGTTGGATATCTTGTTGAACGGGGAACCGGTGGATGCGTTATCCACTTTGACGCATATTGACAATGCGGTGGACTTCGGGCGGAGGATGTGTGAGAAACTGAAGGAGTTGTTGCCCCGCCAACAGTTCGATATTGCCATACAGGCCGCCATCGGTGCCAAGATTATCGCCCGTGAGACAGTGAAGCAGTTGCGTAAGGACGTGACGGCGAAATGTTACGGAGGAGATGTCAGCCGGAAAAGAAAATTGCTTGAGAAACAGAAGAAAGGAAAGAAACGGATGAAACAGATCGGTAATGTGGAAGTGCCGCAAAAAGCTTTCTTGGCTGTCCTGAAGTTGGATTAACCTAATAAAAAACCTTATGACTATGGATTTAAGACGCGACGTGGCTCGTGAAATAGCCCGGATATATTGCCGCTTGTCTCCATCGGGTATCGAGGCATTGTCCGAGATACTTGTACCTTTCAAATATTCGAAAGGCGATGTGGTATTGCCCGAAGGGGAAACGTGCCGTCACATGTATTTCGTGGAACGCGGAATGGTGAGGCAGTATTATTATAAAGGTGGACGCGACGTGACGGAACACTTTTCTTATGAAGGGCGAATCGTGATTTGCATTGAAAGTTTCTTGAAACAGGAACCTTCACGGCTGATTGTCGAGGCGTTGGAAAACAGCAGGCTTTACGGCATTCCGTATGATGACTTGCAGGAATTGGCAGACGAAAATAAAGAGATTGAGTTGTTGTTCCGTAAGATTATGGAACATGCTCTAATCAGTTCTCAGGTTTACGCTGACAGCCAACGTTTTGAGAACGCTACGGAGCGTTACCTTCGTCTCTTGAATACAAAACCCGAGATATTGCTGCGTGCGCCGATGCTCCATGTGGCTTCTTACTTGCAAATGTCGCCTGAAACATTAAGCCGTGTGCGTGCGGCTCATTTGGAAGAAATGAAGTCTGAAAAAGGCAGCGTCTCCAAGACTGAGACTTAGGCTGAGGTGCCGGGGAGTGATACGCCCATGACGGGATTACGGAGGATATGTTTCTTTTGGAAAGAAGGAGCATATCCTTTGTTTTTTCCCCTTTTCAGAAGTGGTGTGATTTTTTTACGGATTTGGCGCATTGTTCTTTTTTTATTATTACCTTTGTGTAGTGGATCTTAAATTAACGGTATCATGAAACTGCTGCCCGGACATCCAGCCTGTGGAGTTGTGTAATGCCTACCTATGTTGAATTTTTAAATCAATTCTTATGAAGAGAGTAATTAACCTAATGAAGATGGTGGCCCTTAGTGGTGTCGTGGTGTTGGGTTCATGCCGGGCCGTGAAAGATGGAACTGGGGTGGAGCGTGCGGAATACGGGCACGAGATGTCAAGCCCGTTAGAAGGTTTTTGGAAGAAGACTTGGATTCGGAAGAAAGGAGATTCCCATAAGGGCTCCCAACCGTTCGTGCATTACAAGTATTACGGGGACAAGCACATGGTGTCGCTTTCCGTGTGGTATGTAGGTACCAACGATGTGGACGTGGATTTCGAAGGGCGATACTTCCCTTTTGAGTACATGTCGAAGAAAGTCATTCGTGAAGGTGGTGAGAATTTGAAAATCAAGACACGGGCAGAAGACATGTTCGAACTTTCATGGACGGGTCGTTCCACGGCGGGGGAGACGGATTATGAAGAGGGTTGGGAACGGTATCCCATGCCTTCAGGATTGGCCGCTATACATCAGGGGATGCGCGATGCCCACGAGGCGGACGGACGTTACGCAGGCATGTGGGAAGTGCAAGGCTTGCGGCAACCGTTGACGGGCGAACTGATACCACCCAAGTTGAAGAGCTACAAATGGTATGGTGACGGCTACTTCTTGGGCTTTACACCGGCTCGGACCGGAGAAGACCGTGTGCACTTCAAGGGGCATGCCGGAACTTTCACGTCGGAGGGTGACAGCGTCATCAAGGAGCGCGGTGGGCGTAACAAGGTGAAATGGTTATCGGATGACATGTTTGAGATGTCGTGGTTCAACGGACGGGGTGTGGCTACCGAGGTGTGGAAGCGTGTGGAAAACGACGATTTGGAACAGCAGGTGCTTCGCGTGCTGAAGCCGATGTTCCTGCGTGTGGAAGGTTTGTCTGTGGCAGATATGTATGCTGCCGACAAGGTGTATGAGAAAGCCGATGTCCCTCCGCAATATCCCGGGGGAATAAACGCCCTGATGGAATATATGTCATCTAATATCCACTATCCTGCGGCTTGTGTCAAGGAAAAAGTCGAAGGCAGGGTGATGGTTTCTTTCGTGGTGGACAAGGATGGCAACGTGACGCGCCCGAAAGTGGTGAAAAGTCCAGATGTGCGCCTGAGTGCGGAAGCTGTGCGGGTCATCATGGCCATGACGAAGTGGAAACCTGCACGGTTGGACGGCAAGCCGGTATCCATGAAAGTTACCGCTCCCATCATGTTTGCATTAAAAGGAAAGAAGAAATGAGGGTTGGAGGAGTCGGTACAGGAATCTGAAAGTCCTGGTTTGCAGCGGGGTTGCAACCTAAGAAAAAGGGAAAGGCGTGTCGCTCTTTCCCTTTTTTGTGTCTTGTTTCCATGAGGGTTTCCCTGTATAGATACCCGTAGGTTTAGCGTGCCGCACGGTAGATGTGCTCCATGTCCTCGCGGTTCAATACTTTGAAGCCGCCGATGGTATGGGTACCATCATAACTGCATTTACGGGACATCTCGTGAATTTCCTCGTCTGTGATTTCGCGTCCGATGAGTTCGTGTATGCTAGTAGGCATGCCGATGGCCCGGAAGAAGCGTTCCAATGCTTCGATGCCGGCCAAGGCTGTTTCTTCTGCTGACTTGAAGTTGTTTTGTATTCCCATGGCATTGACGGCGAATTGTGCGAAACGGGTGGGATTTTCAAGGTAGACGTAACGCGCCCAACTGCCCCATACGGCAGCCAGGCCTGCGCCGTGGGTTACGTCGAACATGCCGCTGAGTTCGTGTTCCAGAAAGTGCGTGGCCCAGTCAGAAGTGGTACCGCAACCGGTCAAACCGTTGTGAGAAAGGCTGCTTGCCCACATGATTTGGGCGCGATGCAGGTAGTTGTCCGGTTGTTGCAGTACTTTGAACGCGCTATCTTGTACGGTGCGGATGAGGCTTTCGGCAATGGAGTCGGTTACGGTCATGTCATCATCGTGGGAGAAGTAGCGTTCCAACGTGTGCATGATGATATCTACTACGCCGGCTGCCGTTTGATAGGGAGGCAATGTAAAGGTGCGCTCTGGGTTCATTACGGCAAACTTGCAACGGAGCTTATCGCTGCCGTAGTCTTTTTTCAGGTCGCCGTCTTCGTTGGTAATGACTGTGGCGTCGCTCATTTCGCTACCTGCTGCCGGGAGGGTGAGCACGGCTCCCAAGGGGAGGCAGGTATCCGCCTCGGCTTTATGGGTGAAAAAATCCCAAACGTCTCCTTCGTAGGTTACTCCCATGGAGATGGCTTTGGCGGAATCGATTACACTGCCGCCGCCGATAGCCAAGATGAAATCTACACCCTCGGCACGGCATAAATTGATGCCCTCGTGTACTTTTGAGAGACGTGGGTTGGGCACGACTCCTCCCAACTTCACATAAGGGAGATGTTCGGCTTTAAGTGCATGGCATACTGCGTCTAACAGTCCGGAACGTTCTGCGCTTTTGCCTCCGTAATGTACCAATACTTTTGTTCCGCCGTATTGTTTTACCAATCGGCCTGCCGCCTGTTCCGCTTTTCTTCCGAAAGCGACCTGCGTAGGGGCGTAGTAATTGAAATCTTTCATTGTCTTTTGCTTTTATGTTTTTTCTTGGGCAGATTTGTAATTTTCGTTTTTATCAGGGATGCCTTGACTATACCTGGCAATCCGTGTACAAATAGCGTTTGATGCTTTTCTTAGGGGTTTTCTCGAATTCCTCTTGGAAGATTTTGATACCGGAAAGTTGGGCATATCCGGGCAGCATACTATTCAGTTCTGTCCGGTTTTGTTCCATGACGTTGGCCAAATCCGAGTCTTGTAAACCTAAATTGTGCGCTTCTTCAAAGTCCGGATACACCAACCCATAAAGTTTTTCTCCTTTTTGGATGACGATGCTTTCGTTGACCAAAGTCAGGTTGTTTAGCAAATCTTCAATTTCTTCAGGATAGATATTTTGTCCACTCGCACCTAAAAGCATGTTTTTGCTTCTGCCTTTGATGAAAAGGTTGCCATTTTCGTCCATGATACCGAGGTCGCCTGTACGATACCAACCGTCTCGAAATGCTTCCTGGGTTGCTTCTTCGTTTTTATAGTATCCCAACATGACATTGGTGCCTCGGGTGAGGATTTCTCCTACGGTGTGTTGCGGGTCATTGCTGTCAATCTTGATTTCCATACGTGGAGCCGCCTTGCCGCAAGAACCGGGTGCGAAAATATTCCAGTCTGCGTATGAGATAATCGGGGCGCACTCCGTGGTGCCGTAGCCCACAGTGTAATTGAAACCAATGTCGTGAAGCAGCATTTCTATTTCATGATTGAAAGCTGCCCCGCCTATGATGATTTCATAGAAATTTCCTCCAAACGCCGCTTTGAGCTGTTCGCAGATTTTGTCTTTGATCTTTTGACGGACTAATGGGACTTTCAATAGCATCTTTACGGTTGTACCCTGGATTTTAGGAAGAACCGCCTTGCGGATAATCTTTTCTATGATTAAGGGGACGGCGATAATGATACGCGGCTTCAACTCGGCAAATGCTGCAAAAAGAACATTGGGGGACGGGTTCTTGGTCAGGAAGTAAATGTGGCATCCCGTGCAAAACTCAAAGATAAATTCAAAAGCCATCCCGTACATGTGAGCCATGGGCAACATGGAAATCACGTTATCCCCGGTTTTCATGTGCGGACTTAATACTTCCTTGGCAAATTCCAGATTGGACCAAAGGGCACGATAGGGAATCATTACACCTTTCGAACGGCTTGTCGTGCCTGAAGTATAGTTGATGACAGCCAGTTCTTCCGGTGCTCCTTTATAATATGATATATGGTGTTTGCGGAAGTTCATGGGGTAGCGTTCGCCGAACAACTGGTTCAGATGTTCCCGTGCATACGCGACTTTTTGCGTGCGACCTACAAGGAGTGAATAATCTGCAATGTTGATGATTCCTTCCAGATTCGGCATTTCATTGGCGTCGAGATTCTTCCATACCAGATCACCTACGAAAAGTAGTTTGGCTTCACTGTGGTTCACAATGTTATGAACCTGGTCGGCTTTGAATTCGTGCAAGATAGGCACGGCCACAGCCCCGTATGTCAGCGTCGCAAAAAATACGGCTCCCCAATGGGCACTGTTCCGTCCGCAAAGGGCTATCTTGTCTCCCGGTTTTACGTTGCTGTATTCAAAGATAATGTGAAGTTTCTCTATGATTCGGGCTATATCTTTATATTGAAAGGTTTCTCCTTTATAATCAGACAAAGCATCAAGATCCCAGTTGTCCTTGATGCTTTGTTCTATTTGTTCGTTAAAACTAAGTTTTTCCATTGCACAATTCTTTTTATTTTGTGCAAAACTAAGGAGAAAAAACGATTAAAGCAAGAATAATATGCTTTTAATACACTCTTTCACCAAATATTTTACTTCCCACGCGGATAAGCGTACTACCTTCCTCTATTGCAATGGGATAATCATGGCTCATGCCCCATGAACATTCTTTGAAATAGGGAGCATTTGCAAAAGCTCCGGTTTTCAGTTCCTTGAACAGTTCGTATGCCAGATGGAATTCAGATCGTACTTGTTCCATATCGTCCGTATTGGAAGCCATGCACATCAAGCCGCAAATTTGGACATGTGCCAGCTTTTTCCATTCTTCATCCGCTATCAACGTGCGGCATTCGTCCGGTGTGAAACCGAATTTGGTTTCTTCCTTGGCCACGTGAAGTTGAAGTAAACAGGGTATCACCCGTCCGGACTTTTCTCCTTGTTTATCTACCTCAAGAAGTAGTTTCATGGAATCTACCGCATGTATCATGGCTACGTATGGAGCGATATACTTCACTTTATTGGTTTGCAAGTGTCCGATAAAGTGCCACTCGATGTCTTTGGGGAGGTTATCGTATTTACGGCGAAGCTCTTGTACATGGCTTTCGCCGAAGACGCGTTGCCCGGCAGCGTATGCCTCCTCAATGCGGCTTTCGGGATGGTATTTGGACACGGCCACTAACCGGACACCGCAGGGAAGCGAGGCCGTGATACGTTTTATTTCGTCCTGAATCTGTGACATGGCGTTATGGTTTCAATGAAACGGGATTATGCTTCGGGGAATTCCGGTTTCTCGTCCACTTCGGTTTTGTAATGGAACACGTCCATAATAGGCGTTTCTGCAATAGAGGCGATTTCGTAGTCGGCCATGGTGCTTTCCATTCCTTTGTCAAGGCGTTTTACGGCATCGCGCAGATCCGAAGCTTGTATCAGCATGTTTTGGTTGCTTTTCTTTTCCGCCCCGCTTTTTTCATCAAGGGTGATGAAAGCCACTTTGGCTTTGAACCAACGGTCGGCTGCATCTTCGTCCGTTTCGAACAATTCGGCATATTTGGCCCGTTTGATGTCTGTCACTTGAAATTCGCCGGACATGAACGGTTCTATTTCTTCTATAAAACGTCTTTCGGCTTCAGTGAAGCTCAGGGCATCTACCAGATAGGGCTCCGTGACTTTCTTGACCAAGCCGTTTTCTAATGTTTTTTCGTATCTTACCTTGCATTCAAACCATTCGTTCATCATAATTGTAATCTTTGTTTGTAGAGTTTAAAAACAACGCAAAGTTACACGATAATTCTTAATTCCATGCAGTTCCTTCCGGAAAAATTTTATTCCTCTCACGGTCCTCCCAATCGTTTTCAGAAAAATGGCTTCATCTTTCAGGTTGTATGGTAAGTTTTTGTCATACAGTATATTATGGAATGAAAGACAAGAACGGTATCTTTCAGCTTCCTTTCATGGCGGAAAGCTGCAAAAAGTTCTCAGCCGAATGAATTTTTGATCTGCGCCAAACGGTTTTTCAATCTCAGTCGAACGATTTTTCGTTCTCAGCAGATTGAAATGAAGCATGGCTGAAAGATGGCTGAAGTATCTTTCAGCCTGTAATCTTAACATAATGAATGCTTTAGTGCTCGAACTGAAAGATGAAGGGGCTTTTTACAAAATCCCAGTGTAGGAGGTGGGTCATACCTGTACTGGCAATAGTTTTTTTTACCGGCTATTTTATGAAACGGCTTTTTGGGCAAACGGTTATCTCCGTTTTCCAAAAAGCCGGCGTATGTTACGTGCTACTCTCATTCCCATCATCACGCCGTCATATACGGCTAACCCTTGGTCTACCATATTCATGAATGAGCCTAATTTGGATGTGGCTTGCGGGGGAGGAGTGAATAGTTTATGGGTAGTTGTTTTAATGTAGTCCGCACTTTCTTTTATTTGGCTTTTTACTTCAGCCTTACGAGTACGGATTTCTTGTAAAACATCTTCGGTATGGTGGGAAGGAATCTTATTTGCTGCCATCTTCTTTAGTAAGGATTAGTTTGGTCATGAAACGTGCCATGGGCTGAATGACCATGCGGTTTCGGTTTAAATAGAATATGACGGTCAGTAACAGGATGAAAGCGGAAATGAGGCCGAATCCGAGTGAAAGGCTTCCTAATACATCTCCTAAGTAATAGGCTAATGCGAAGGTGAGAAAAAGCAAAACGATAGAACCTAATAATAACAAGACGGTTACAATCAGAATGGCCGAAAGAATGACCGTCATTTTCTCTGTGGCATCCAATTTGACAAACTCTTTCTGGAGCTCAAGATATTTCTTAAACTCCAGTAAGAGTTTGCCTATACTTTCTATGTTTTTACTGTTTGAAAACATAAAATGTCATTTACACTTCTTCGGCGGATTTGATTTCATCTGCAATTTCGTCTACGAGAGAATCCATCTCTTTGCGGTTGAGTTTGATGCCGCGTTTACGCAATGCTTCTGCTATTTTATCACGAGTTTCAGTTCCTTTTTCCGGAGCAAACAAAATTCCTACTGCTGCACCTACGGCTGCGCCGCCAATGAATGCTGCTAAAAAACTTAATGCTTTCATATTATTTCTATTTTATTTGAGTTGATTACATTCACAAAGTTATAAATTCTCTTGATATAATCCTCATGTTTATCACTTTTTTTTGATTATTTTTTTTGCCTTGTTGATTTAACCTTTTTTTTGTGCCAGTCCTTTTACCATATATAAATAATGTGTACCTTTGTCTTTTGATGTGGATGTTATATGCCGTGAAAATACCAGTGACATCGACAGTATGGTTTTAGAGAATCATTTAACTAAAAAATAAGTAGAAGAAGTATGAAAAAGTTTTTTGTGATGGGACTTGGGTTGAGTGCGGCTTTTGCAATGACCTCTTGCAAGTCTTCCGAGAGCGCATACAAAAAGGCGTATGAAAAGGCAAAGCAGCAGCAGGTTGTTGCTACAGAGCAGGAGCCGACCCAGACGCAGACGACCACCCAAGTGGAAGTGACACCTGTCACTCCCTCGACAACAACCTCCACGGCCACTAATGCAGATGTAAATACGGTTCGTGTGCAGAGTGAGAATGTGACGGTGGTTTCCGGAAACGGTTTGAAAGCTTATAGCGTAGTTTGCGGAAGTTTCAGCCTGAAAGCCAATGCCGAAGGTTTGCAGAAGACATTGTCGAATGCGGGTTATAATGCGCAGATAGCCTACAACGAAGCAAAGAACATGTATCGGGTGGTGGCTTCTACTTACGATGAAAAGGCTGCTGCCGTGCAGTCGCGTAATACTTTGCGCGGCACTTATCCTGACGCATGGTTGCTTTTGTCTAAATGATAGATTTAGAATAATATATAGTTTATACAACACACGGGAGCGAGTTTTCATTTGCTCCCGTGCATCGTATAGAGAAGCCTGTTTTGGTTATTAAGAATTATTTGTTTTTATACCGGCGTTTTTTTCGTCTGTTTTCATTAATTTTGCAACTTATATGGGAAGGGTTTTAGCTATTGATTACGGGAAAAAACGTACTGGAGTTGCTGTGACGGATCCGTTGCAGTTGATTGCAAACGGGTTGACAACGGTTTCTACCTCGTCTGTCATGGATTTTATTGTGTCTTATGTCCAACAGGAACATGTGGAACGGATTGTGGTAGGCCAACCAAAACAAGCCAATGGGGAAGATTCTGAAAATATGGGCAGGATAAATTCTTTTGTGCGGCGTTTGCATGAACGCCTGCCGGAGATTCCGGTTGAATTTTTCGATGAACGTTATACTTCCGTGTTGGCCCATCAGGCTATGTTGCAAGGAGGTTTAAGGAAGAAAGCCCGGCAAAACAAAGCTTTGGTGGATGAAATCAGTGCGACGATTATCCTGCAAGGTTGGATGGAATCCCGTATGATGCTGAAAAAATAATAATATACAAAATAATATGGTATTACCAATTTATACTTTTGGCCAACCCGTTCTGAGAAAGGTGGCCGAAGATATTACACCGGACTATCCGGAGTTGAAAACTTTGATAGACAATATGTACGAAACTTTGGAGCGGTCTGAGGGAATTGGGTTGGCAGCTCCCCAAATCGGCTTGTCCATTCGCCTGGTGGTGATTAATTTGGACTTGATTTCCGATGACCTGCCCGAATATAAGGGGTTCGTTCATGCATTTATCAATCCTCACATTTTGGAGTATGATGATGCGGAAACGGATTCGATGGAAGAGGGCTGTTTGAGTTTGCCGGGCATCCATGAACCTGTGCGTCGTCCCACACGCATTCGTGTGAGTTACTTAGACGAGGTTTTCCAACCCCATGACGAATGGGTGGAAGGGTATTTGGCCCGTGTCATGCAGCATGAGTTCGACCATCTTGACGGGAAAATGTTTGTGGACCATTTATCTATGTTGCGTAAACAAATGGTGAAAGGAAAACTGGGAAATTTGCTGAAAGGAAATTTCCGTTGTGCTTATAAGGTCAAGACGAAAAAGTAATGAAGAGGAGCAGGAAAGTATATCTTCTTTTCCTTTGGTTTTTTTCCGTGTCGGCGATGGCACAGATTAATACCGACCGGATGATGCTGATGGGGCGTAATGCGCTCTACTATGAGGATTATGTACTTTCCATACGCCGCTTCAATATGGTAATTTCGGCCAAGCCTTATTTGTCGGAGCCATATTTTTACCGTGGATTGGCCAAATTTTATTTGGAAGATTATACCGGGGCTGAGGAGGATTGCGGGACTGCTATAGACCGCAATCCTTTTTTGCCCGATAATTATCGTTTGCGAGGTTTATGCCGGATCAATCTGAAGCGTTATGACGAAGCCGTTTCGGATTATATGAAGTTGCTTGAAATCGAACCCAAAGACGAGAGCGGATGGCATAATATGACCTTATGTTATTTACAACTCAAGGAGTACGATAAGGCTGTGGAATGTATAGACCGAATGTTAGGTTACTGGCCGCAAAAGGCCTCCTTGTATACTTTAAAGGCACAGACTTATTTCGCCCAAAAGGATACGGTTGCAGCCATGGCAAACATAGGCCGGGCATTGGAAATCAATCCATACGAGGGGCAGGCTTGGAGCATGCGTGCGGCGGTCCATGCCGGGCGGGGAGAATATAAGTTGGCCGAAGAGGCTTTGGATAAGACCATACAGCAGATGCCCCGCGAGGCCGGACATTATATCAACCGTGCGTTGGCGCGTTATCATCAGCGTAATTTACGTGGGGCGATGACGGACTATGATACGGCATTGGAAATGGACTCCACTAATTACATCGGGCATTTCAACCGTGGTTTGCTCCGGGCCCAAGTGGGAGATGATAACCGGGCCATAGAGGATTTCAATTTCGTGTTGAAGTTGGAACCGGATAATATGATTGCGTTGTTTAACCGTGCGTTGATGTTGAACAATACAGGAGATTATCGGGGAGCTATCCGGGATATAAATGCCGTCATCAAAGAGTTTCCTAATTTCTTGGCCGGCTATCAGTTGCGGGCAGAGGTGCGCCGGAAGATGGGCGATACCAGAGGTGCCGAACTGGATGAATTCAAGGTATTGAAAGCCCAGATGGACCAACGTTACGGTGGAAAGAAACCGCAGAATACGAGGCAGACTCGAAAAGTGAGCGACCGCACGATGGAAGATTATAACAAACTGGTGGAGGCTGATACTTCGGAAGATGAATCGCCGACGTATGAAAGCGAATATCGTGGCAAAGTGCAGAACCGCAGGACGGAATTGGCTCCGGAACCGGCTTTGGTCCTGACCTATTATACTGGGCAGAGTGATTTTCAATGCAAGATGTACAATAAGGAACTCGAACGTCTGAATCGTTTGGGCGTTTTGCCGGCACGTCTGGTGTTGACTCACGACGAAGTGTCGTTGGATGAAGCCCGTATACAAAAGCATTTTTCTTCCATTCAGGCTCTTTCCGACAAGATTGCCCGGCAGCCGGACAATACATTATTATATTTGGCCCGTTCCATAGACGAATATCTTGTACAAGACTTCGAGAAAGCATTGGCAGATATTGACCATGCTATTAAATTGGATAGTTCTTATCTGCTTGCTTATTATATGAGAGTGCAGATTAGAATGAAAAATCAGGAAGTCCGGATGGCAGAAAAATCTGAAACTCCTTCTAAGGGAGAGGCGAAATGGACGTTCGATACTTCCCGTTCCGAATATCAGGCAGCATTGGATGATTGTGACCGGATATTGGCTCGGGAACCAGATTTTGCCGGTTGCTATTATAATAAAGGTAATATCTACATGCAGCTGAAGTTATGGCCGGAAGCCATTAAGGCCTACACGCAGGCCATTAAGCTTCATGCGGATTATGCCGAAGCTTACTACAACCGGGGGGTGGCTTATATCCTTTCGGGCGACTACGCTTCCGGCATTCCCGATTTGAGCCGGGCCGGAGAGCTGGGCTTATATAAGGCTTATAATTTGATTAAAAGGTATAGGGATAAGGCTGCTACTAAGGTGGAATAAGCTAAAAAACAGCCACTTTTTTGATAGATTGTGCCACTGTCTCATGAAAAATAGCTAATTTTGCAACTTTGAAAACGGACAATACGTATAATTATGATAAAGATAACTTTTCCTGACGGCTCTGTGCGTGAATACGAGGCCGGTGTGACAGGTTTACAAATTGCTGAGAGTATTTCTTCCAGACTGGCACAGGACGTGCTGGCTTGCGGAGTGAATGGTGAGACGGTCGAGCTGAACCGTCCGATTAACGAAGATGCTTCCGTGATGCTTTACAAGTGGGAGGACGCAGAGGGAAAGCATGCTTTCTGGCATACTTCCGCTCACCTGATGGCTGAGGCTATGCAGGAACTTTATCCGGGTATGCAGTTCGGTATCGGTCCGGCCATAGAAAACGGTTTTTATTACGATGTGATGCCTCCTGCAGGTACGGTTATCCGTGAAAGCGACTTTGCCGGTATTGAAAAGAAGATGTTGGAGTTGGCACAACGTAAAGAACCGGTCGTGCGGGCTGAAATATCCAAAGCCGGAGCCTTGAAGTTTTTCGGTGAGCGCGGCCAGACGTACAAGAACGAATTGATAGAAGACTTGGAAGACGGGCATATCTCCACTTACACCCAAGGAGCTTTCACGGACTTGTGCCGAGGTCCGCACTTGATGAATACGGGTGTTATCAAAGCCGTGAAAGTGACGGCTGTATCATCTGCGTATTGGCGCGGAGACGAGAAGCGTCCGCAGATGACCCGCGTGTATGCCATCTCTTTCCCCAAAAAGAAGATGTTGGACGAGTATTTGACGTTGTTGGAAGAAGCCAAGAAACGCGACCATCGTAAGATAGGAAAGGAAATGGAGCTTTTCATGTTCTCCGAACGTGTCGGCAAAGGTCTTCCGATGTGGTTGCCGAAAGGTACGGCTTTGCGCTTGCGTCTGGAAGATTTCCTGAAAAAAATTCAAAAGCGTTACGGTTACCAACAGGTGATGACTCCCCATATCGGTGGTAAGAACCTTTATGTGACATCCGGGCATTATGCCCATTACGGGAAAGATTCTTTCCAACCGATTCATACGCCGGAGGCTGACGAGGAGTATATGCTGAAGCCGATGAACTGTCCGCACCATTGTGAAATTTACGCTTGGAAGCCGCGTTCATATAAAGACTTGCCTTTGCGAATCGCCGAATTCGGAACGGTGTACCGTTATGAGCAGAGTGGAGAGTTGCACGGACTGACACGTGTGCGTTCGTTTACGCAAGACGATGCCCATATCTTCTGCCGCCCGGATCAGGTGAAAGATGAATTCATCCGCGTGATGGAGATTATTCAGATTATTTTTGGTGCATTGAATTTCGATACATTCGAGGCTCAGATTTCTTTGCGCGACCCGAACAACCGTGAGAAGTATATCGGTTCGGACGAGGTTTGGGAAGAAGCTGAAAATGCCATCATCGAAGCTTGCAAGGAGAAAGGCCTGAATGCCAAGGTAGAATATGGCGAGGCTGCATTCTATGGTCCTAAACTCGACTTCATGGTGAAAGATGCCCTCGGACGCCGTTGGCAGTTGGGTACGATACAGGTGGACTACAACTTGCCCGAACGTTTCAAACTGGAATACACGGGTGAGGACAACCAGAAACATCGTCCGGTGATGATACATCGCGCACCGTTCGGTTCCATGGAGCGTTTCTGTGCCGTACTTATCGAGCATACGGCCGGTCATTTCCCCTTGTGGCTGACACCCGACCAGGTGGCTATCCTTCCGATTTCCGAGAAGTTCAACGATTACGCTCAAAAACTTTGCGCGTATTTTGATGAACAAGAGGTGCGTGCCATTGTGGACGACCGTAATGAGAAAATCGGACGTAAGATACGTGACAACGAAATGAAGCGCATTCCTTATATGCTGATTGTGGGAGAAAAAGAAGCTGCCGACGGTACTGTTTCCGTACGTAAACAAGGCGAAGGCGACCAAGGAAGCATGAAATTCGAAGATTTTGCAAAGAAAATCAACGAAGAGGTTCGTAATATGACAAATAAATATTAAATTTGCACCCGATTTTTAAAACTCGACAGTCATAATCGGAAAATAAAAACAGAAGAGAACAACATTTTTGAATGAAGAAAGACAATTTAAAACAGCAATACCGTATCAACGAACAGATACGTGTGCGTGAAGTCCGGATAGTGGGCGATGATGTGGAATCTACGGTTATGCCGACGGCCAAGGCCCTGCAAATGGCGGAAGCACAAGGCGTAGACCTCGTGGAAATCTCCCCGAATGCAGTTCCTCCTGTTTGTCGTTTGATAGACTACAGCAAGTTCCTCTACCAACAAAAGAAGCGCCAGAAAGAAATGAAGGCCAAACAGGTGAAGGTAGACGTAAAGGAAATCCGCTTCGGTCCCCAGACGGACGATCATGACTATAACTTTAAGCTAAAGCATGCGCAAGGGTTCCTTTCAGACGGGGATAAGGTGAAAGCCTATGTGTTTTTTAAGGGACGCAGCATTCTTTTCAAGGAACAGGGCGAAGTCTTGTTGCTTCGTTTCGCCAACGATTTGGAAGAATACGGCAAGGTAGAGCAGATGCCGGTGCTTGAAGGGAAACGCATGACAATCTTCATCGCTCCGAAAAAGCAGGTGCAAGCCAAGAAACAAGCTGAGCCTATGGCCGAGGTGCCGGTACAGAAAGCAGAACGGAGCCAACCGAAAGCCAATGCTCCCAAAGAGTATAAGGGGCCGCGTGTGGAAGGAGAAGATTGATGAAAAGGGAAGAGTATGTGCGTAACGCCTTGGTATATGCGTTGCCACACATTGAATAATAATTTAAACATTAAACAAAATGCCAAAAGTAAAGACTAATTCCGGTGCCAAAAAGAGATTCCGTCTTACCGGAACAGGTAAAATCAAGAGACACCACGCTTTTCACCGTCACATCTTGACGAAGAAGACGACGAAGCAGAAAAGAAATCTGGTTCACGATGACATCGTAGTGACAGATAACATGAAGCAGGTTCGTGACCTCCTTTGTCTGCGTTAATTAAAAGTGTAGGTCGTATTAACAAAGTTATTAACCGAATGCTTTAGCCTGAAGTTCATCCATAAACAGACTCATAGGAGAGGGGGATGGCGCTAACATTCAAAAAGATTAAAAAATTATGCCAAGATCAGTAAATCATGTTGCTTCAAGAGCAAGAAGAAAGAAAATTTTAGGTTTGACCAGAGGTTACTTCGGTGCACGTAAGAACGTGTGGACCGTAGCCAAGAACACTTGGGAAAAAGGTTTGACTTATGCATATCGTGACCGTAAAAATAAGAAGCGTAACTTCCGTGCCTTGTGGATTCAGCGTATCAACGCTGCTGCCCGTCTGGAAGGCATGTCTTATTCCCAGTTGATGGGTGCATTGCACAAGGCCGGTATCGAAATCAACCGCAAGGTGCTTGCCGATCTGGCCATGAATCATCCCGAGGCATTCAAGGCTGTGGTAGCGAAAGTAAAATAAAAAAGGAAATCTGAGCAGATTTCAAGATAAAAAGGTGTATTGTTTGTCAATACACCTTTTTTTGTTTTACTTTGTATCAATAAATATTATGCTTATTCATCAGTTGGATTAAATTACGATTTCAATGGAAAGAAGAATTAAAGATTATGCTGTTTTGACCTTAAAAGGAATGGCTATGGGAGCGGCCGATGTAGTGCCCGGAGTTTCCGGAGGGACGATTGCTTTCATTGCCGGTATTTATGACGAGCTTATCAATTCCATCAAGAGTATCAACATGCATTCCCTGAAACTGCTGTTTACTGGGAATTTGGCCGGGTTCTGGAAGGCCGTCAATGGAAACTTCCTGTTTGCTTTGCTGTTGGGTATCGCCATCAGCGTGTTTTCTTTGGCCAAGCTGATTACTTATTTGTTAGTCAACGAGCCAGTGTTGGTGTGGTCTTTCTTTTTCGGTTTGGTATTGGCTTCTACATGGTTCGTTTCCAAAGATATTAAGGGATGGAACTGGAAAACCGTGGCAGGGTTTGTGGTTGGGGCAGCTGTGGCCTATTACATTACGGTGGCTACTCCTGCCGAGACGTCCACCAATCTGATGTTCATCTTCCTTTGCGGTGCCATAGCGATATGTGCGATGATACTTCCCGGCATATCCGGCAGCTTCATATTGGTGCTATTGGGGAAATATTTCTATGTCATGGAGGCGGTGAAGACTTTGGACTTGGTCGTTTTGGGGGTCTTTGCCTTCGGCGCAGCCTTGGGTATCACCAGTTTTTCCCGTGTTTTGTCGTATGCTTTGAGGAATTTCCGTAATATTACCTTGTCTGTCCTTTCCGGCTTTATGCTAGGGTCGTTGAATAAAGTGTGGCCTTGGAAAGAAGTAGAGAAATTAGTTTCAGACGGTCATGAGGTGATGATAGAGCATAACGTCGCACCAAATACGGAGGTGGCCGAGGCGGTCGTTCTGATGCTTATCGGGTTTATATTGGTGTATGTGTTGGAAAAGATTTCAGCTAAAAAAGCATAACGGATTGTACGGAGATGTATAAGAAGGATTACTTTTGGCCGTTGGTTGCGTTGTGTGTCGTCTCCCTCTTTTTGTTTTTGGGACAAACGTTTTTCAATACGCGTGGCGAGCCGCGAGAAGCTGTGGTGGCCCTTTCCATGTTGCAGCAGGGAAACTGGGTGCTGCCAGTGAACAATGGGGTTGAGTTGGCTTTCAAGCCTCCTTTCTTCCATTGGTGTATCGCTGCAATTTCTACGGTAGCCGGCACGGTGAATGAATACACCTCTCGTATGCCTTCGGCTTTGGCCTTGTCGGCCATGGTGTTGGTCGGGTATGTGTTCTATGCCAAAAGGCGCGGTGCAGAGGTGGCCTTTATGGCCGCTTTGCTCACATTGACCAATTTCGAGGTGCACCGTGCCGGAGTGGCCTGCCGTGTGGACATGGTGCTGACGGCAATGATGGTCATCGCATTGTACCAACTTTATAAATGGGGAGAGAAAGACCTGAGAGGCGTACCCTGGGTGGCTGTACTCTGCTTGAGTGCGGCTGCCTTGACGAAAGGGCCAGTGGGCATCGTCCTGCCTTGTCTGGTTCCCGCCGTATTCCTGTGGATTAGGGGGAGGAAGCTCCTGCGCATTTTCTTTTCTTTCCTGATGGTGGCCGTGTTGGCCTGCCTGTTGCCGGCCGTATGGTATTGGGCGGCTTACCAACAGGGCGGTGACCATTTCCTTGACCTTGTGTTGGAAGAGAATGTCTATCGTTTTTTGGGAAAGATGACTTACGCCGCACATGAGAATCCGGCTTGGTACAATGTGATGACGGTCGTGGCCGGTTATGTGCCTTATACCTTATTGGGGCTTGTCTCCTTGTTCTTTTTGAGGTACCGGAGACCGCAGGGACAGGTACGTACGTGGTGGTCGCGTTTCGTGGCCTATATCCGTAATATGGACGATACTCGTCTGTATTCGTTGTTGTGCATCGTCATTATTTTCACGTTCTACTGCATTCCGAAGAGCAAACGAAGTGTCTATTTGTTGCCGATATATCCGTTTATAGCTTATTTTCTAGCAGAATATATCATTTATCTGCGCCATCGCCATTTGAATGCCTTACGCGTTTTCGGCAGTATCATGGCCTCATTGGCTGTGCTGTTGCTGTTGGTTTTCGGCGCAGTCCGTATGGGATGGGTGCCCGACTCCCTGTTTGCCGGGCGGCATGCGGCAGAGAATATAGCCTATATGCACGCGTTGGAAGATTTTCCCTTGACGGTATTTGCGGTCTTCGGTGTACTGGTTCCTGTGGCGGCAGCTTGTTGGTATTTCCGTGTCCAACGCCGTAATGCGGCCGACAACGGCATTGTTTACGCTTTTATTGCCGTGGTATTTTCCATTTTCTTTGCGCTCGACGGAGTGTACCAACCCGTCATCCTGAATGTGAAGTCAGACCGTGCCGTGGCCGAGGAATTACGTCGCATCGTGCCCGAAGGCAGGTTGTATTCTTTCCGTACCGATGTAGTGGAAGGCAATCGCATGCATCCGTTCACGGTAAACTTTTATTTGGGCGACAGGATGGTGCCGTTCGATTGTTTTACGCCTCCATCCGAGGGATATGTGTTCATGGGAGGTGAGATGGCAGCTCCGTTTCTGGAACGTTACGGTGCGGAGTTCTCGTTGGAAGAAGTGTATGCCTCTAACCATCGTAGTTGTGATGACAAGCGGTATAATATCCTTTACCGTTTCCGCAGGAAACAGGCAGAACCTTAAGAGAGTACCATGATGCAGAGGAAGAAGCTTTTTGTTACGTTCGTCCGTTTTGGCATAGTTGGAGTGTTGGCTACAGCACTCCACTACGGCTTTTATTATCTCCTGCATTTCGTCATGGGAGCCAATGCGGCCTTTACGGTCGGTTACCTGTTGGGCTTTGTGTTCAATTTTTATATGACTTCTTATTTTACGTTTGGTACGTCGCCTTCTTGGCGGAAACTGTTCGGTATGAGTGGGGCACATGCGTTCAACTACTTGCTGCAAATCGGGTTGTTGAATTTCTTCCTTTGCATGGGGGTAGACAAGGTATGGGCACCTTTTCCCGTATATGCCATTGCGGTTCCCGTGAATTTCATATTGGTACGTTTTGTATTTACATCTAAAAATGAGTGAGACAATGAAACTGGTAATCGTGGTGCCTTGTTATAATGAAGAAGAGGTGTTGGTCGAGACGACCCGCCAACTTTCTTCGGTGGTGGATGAATTGCTTTCGGACGGGAAAATAGGTGAAGGTAAGATACTCTACGTGGATGACGGTTCGCACGACCGCACTTGGGAACTTATCCGGGGATTTTCCGAAACACATCCGAGTGTGTCTGGGCTGAAGTTGGCGCACAATGTCGGCCATCAACAGGCACTGTGGGCCGGTTTGGAGTGGGCGGCCTCGTATGCGGATGCAGCTGTGTCCATTGATGCCGACCTGCAGGATGACGTGCGTTCCATCGTCAGTATGGTGGATGCCTGGCGGGGGGGGGCCGACATCGTATACGGAGTGCGCCGGGAGCGTGCGACGGATACTTTTTTTAAGAAAAATACGGCCTTGGCTTTCTATAAGTTGATGAATGCCCTAGGAGGGGATGTCGTCTACAATCATGCCGATTTCCGTCTGATGAGCCGTCGTACGTTGCAGGCTTTGATGGCTTATCCCGAAAGGAATCTCTTTTTGCGCGGGATGGTGTCGGCCTTGGGATATCCTTCGGCACGGGTGTATTACGACCGTAAGGAACGTATGGCCGGCGAGTCGAAATACCCCTTGAGCAAGATGCTCAGTTTTGCGTTGGACGGCATCACGTCTTTTTCCGTCCGTCCGTTGCGCTATATCTCCATGCTCGGCTTGTTGTTCATTCTCATTTCTTTGGTAGCGATAGTCTATGGCATCGTGGTGTATGTCGAGGGCAATACCATTCCGGGATGGACCTCCCTTTTGGTTTCCGTATGGTTCATCGGAGGAACCATACTGATGGCCTTGGGCATCATCGGGGAGTATGTGGGCAAGATATACAAAGAGGTGAAGCGGCGGCCGCGTTATTTCGTGGAACAGACTGCAGGAATGCAGGAGCCGCAGGCTTGAAGTTGCGGCTCCATCCGATGTCATGGCTTCCTCAAGGACCTTTGCAACGATTCGCCAACTCCTTAAAATATTGCTTCATATACCTTTATTGATACAAGGCTTTGCCTAAATCTTCCAACCCCGTTTCTCCGGGCAGACCGGGATAGGCTTGTTTCATGGCATCTACGAAAGCCTGTGCCGTCTTGTTTTCCTCAAGCAGCTTTTTCGTCTTTTTCAGGTAAGCAATCTTGAACTCTACCGCATCGCGTGTGGCTGCACCGCCATGTCCGCCGATGAACAGCGTCGCACCTGAAGCCAACGAGTTTTCGGCCTCTGTGATTTCAGCGTCAATGGCAGCCGGGGAAGACACTTGTAAATGGCTGATATGTGCTTTTGCCGGAGTCCAATGAGTGTAATACGCTTTGTTTCCTATCAGAATGCTTGCACCTGGGAAATCCGATGCGGCACCGTGACGGAACTCGAAAGTAACTCCTGCCCAAGTCTTTGTTGCGCCGAAAGCCACTTCCGTAACCTTGCCTGTGGGCATGTCTGTCAGGGCATCCCCGAACGCCTGTGCAAAACCTTTCATCATGCCTCCGTACACTGCGCCTTTCGTGAATTCGGGCATACCTTGGGCCATTACCACGTCATGCTTTCCTGTTCCTCCCACATGATAGTCCGTGATGCGTTTCTCCACGGGCTTTTCCAACTTGGAAAGATAAGTGCCAAATTCAGCCACATTGTCCTTGAACAGTGGTTGTTCCATGGTCACGAGGGCATCTTTGCCCTCAACGATGTAACTTGCATCACCCAACGTGTCGTTGGTGTAATATACATGCAGTTTGTAATTGCCGAGGTCATGTACCTCGAAACGTCCTTTGCTCTGTGCCATAGCTATAATTGTTAAAAAATTGAATAAAATGAATAGTACTTTTTTCATTGCTTTTGATTTTTAATGCGTGTCTGATTGTTTATTACTTACTTATAAGTATTCTCATTCCTTTTATGCTGCAAAATTAGAAAGAGATTATGGGCTATGCAAGTAGGTTCTTGTCCATCAGTTACTTACGTGAAAGTAACTATTGTTGGATATGAGACACTTGCCGATAAAGAATATTTCTAAAAAAGTTTCTTGCCGCTTGAAGGGAATTTGATTACTTTTGTAGAGTAAACAGAAATACATTATATTATGTATAGGACAACGATAGAAGATGCCGTGTTTCCGAACTGTCCAATACGGAATATTTTGGCCAGACTCTGCGACAAATGGTCTCTTTTGGTCATATATACGTTAGACAAGGCAGGTAAGGAAGCCGTACGTTTCAAAGAGTTGCAGCGTGAAATCCCCGACATATCACAAAAGATGCTAACGGTTACCTTGAGGACATTGGAAGATGACGGCTATGTCACCCGTACAGTGTATCCCGAAGTTCCTCCAAGGGTAGAGTATGCGCTGACTGCACGGGCATACACTTTGCTTCCGCATGTCAATGCGCTGATAGCATGGGCTTTGGAAAATAGGGATGCGATTATGGAAGACCGGAGAAAAGCCTGTAAAAAATGAGGCATGCCTATATGCGGAAATAGGGTAGGACGCACTTGCGGTGTCCGGTCCTTTCGACGGATTAGGTAGAAACGGCAATGGGTGGAACTGTCGATTTTTTATGGAAAGGTTACTATCAAAGTGTCTTTCTTAATACCATTTTTTTCTTTCAAAAAGTCAGATTTTCAAGCGTTTCCAGTAGACGGGATTTTGGGGAAACAGAATGATTTGGCGTGGTTTTATTGCATGGTTATTCAAAAATCGCCTTGTTCATACGTTTTTTTTGCATATATTCAAATCGTTTGGCTGAGATTGATTTTTCGTTTGCAGTTGTATACAATTTATTTCTCCGCATGTTGGTGCGGAACTGACTGCAAATAGCCGGAAATCTTTGCGGAAATGCGTCAAAAATCCAGCTTCGGTTGCTGTTTCTTCTCTAAACGGGCGCTTTGTGGGGATGAAAATGAAAAAACAAAATGTACATATAGAAGTGTTTTAGGCTTACGCAAATAGGGAAACATGCGGCGTATGGAAGAAGAACGCCTGTCATAACGTAAGGGAATGAGGCTCCGGAGGTGACATGTCGTCTTGGACATACTGTGGCGAGATTCGCGTATTTTCCTTTAGGCTGGGTTATGGATTCAAATATGCGATTCAGGAGGACATGACTTTTTCTTTTTTGTCAAAGTGTCAAAGCCGAATATGGTATGGGCAAAAAATAGGGGACGCCTTTTGAAAAGTGTCCCCTTTATGGTAAAAGCCGCACCGATGATGTGATGAAAACTCCGAGCTAACAAGATTTGAGCGCCCGTCACCTTTGTAATCCACCGGCAATTAAGCTACCCGAAGGCGTGGCCCGCCATTAGTGAGCGAAGCATTCTCGGTTTTCTGAAATAAATTGATGAGTATCCCAATCTAACCGATGCGGCTCCTTTTTCTACATGACAAAGGTAAGTCATTGTACCCAAAAAAGCAAATAAAATGCCTGTTTTTTTAGATTGGAAATGAAAAGCCCCGCTTCTTTTCCGTAAAGGAGCGGGACTGTCAGGGGGGGCTTATTTGAAATGTTCCAGAAGTTTTTCCAGTTCGGTGGTAGAAATGATTTCCACACTGCCGTGTTTCACTTCCGTGGGGTTCCGGATTTCGTCATCGGATATAGGATACCATTTGTGTTGGGACGGGTCGGTACAGCCCGTATAGCTTACTCCCCGGTCGCCATTGAACTTGTCGAAATAGAGGAACCATCCTTTCCCGCCTATCACCGGAAAGACTTCCGGACCTTCGACTTCTATGTAGCGTGATGGCAGTAGCGGAGTGGAACCTTCGAAGCGCTGCACGTGCGGGTCGAGGCTTTTCGATGTGGCACAACGGATGGTCTTCTCTCCGTTCCGTTCGTCCTTATAGTAGGCATAGTATGTGCCCCCTTCTTTCAGGATGGTCATGTCGATGGCAGTGAAGCCCGGGTCGAAGTAGACAGCCGGAGTGGAGAAGGTGAGCCAGTCTTTCGTGGTACAGTAATGATGCACCTGCCGGTCGCCGATGCGGGAGGACCAATAGAGGTAGAACGTGCCGGTCTGTTCGTCGTAAGTGAATTCCGGTGCCCAGGCGTTGGGCGATACGGGGCCGCCGTCGTGCCCGTCCATCAGCATGATTTTCCCGTCGTCGGTACGTGTACCGCCGTTGGCGGCTGTCCAGTGGATGAGGTCGTCGGACTCCCAGTGGAACAGGGCGGGATGGTCCCATCCCCAGGTATGTACGAGATGGAATTTGGTTTTACCATTGTGCGTGACACGGTGCAAATAAGGGTCGCGCAGCCAGATGCCGTCGTCGTAAGCATTGAAAACGGGGCGGCTGCCGTTGATGTCCGTCCATGTCTTTCCGTCGCGGCTGTAGGCATAGAACAAATGTTGTGCGCTGGCTTTGAAATAAGACATGAGGTACACGCTGTCGGTGGCCTTGACCTCCGGCATGGCTTGCCGTCCGGGCATGGGGACGACGGTATATTCCTCTACAGGGATGTATTCTGTGTAGCGCAGGCCCGCGTCGATGTATTGTCCTCCGTGGCCTTGGTGGGCATGGATGGCCATGACATTGTCGCTGTTCGGTTTCAGTGTGGCCAACGCTTCCGGGGCGATGGGTTGCGCCACGTAGCGTGTGGTATATCCTTTGACTTCGTATGCTTTGACTCCGTTGAGATAGACTTCGCAGTCGTCATCTTGGTAGATCCATAGTTGCAAGGCATTGATTTGTTCCTGCGAAAGGTTGCCGATGGAGAAGTGGCGGCGTATGTAGATGTCGGATGTGTTCCATGCGCTCCGCACGAAAGTGTTGGGCGGGCTACCGGCACCGAAACCGGCTTCTCCTTTGTCCCACTGGCTGTCGTCGAACGATGGGGCGTACCAATCGCCGGACGGCGTAACGGTGGTATAACTCCACGCCTCGTCGGACGATGTATCCGCAGCGCCGACCACTACTGTCTGGCGTGAGCGGTTGTGTATGGTGCGCAGGATCTCTTCGCGTACGGAAGCCCGTTCCTCCGGGGCTATCTTGAACACCTTGCGGTCGTAAGTAAGCAGTCCGTTCAGTTCTTGTTCCACGTCGCTCGTCTGCGTATATACGGATGCCCAAAGGCCTTGTTCCTGTAAACCTTGCAAGGCGACGGTATAGGCGTTGAACCTTTCGGCCAAAGCCTTGCTGTCCGGCACGGAAGTGTATTCCATGTCGTTGCCTTTCCACAGGTGCCCGTCCACTTTGAGGGTGATGCCCCCGTATTCCCCGCATACGGCCACCCGTTCGTTGAGCGGATTGCTTTGGAGCGAAGGCACGGGATAGCTGTGTTGGTCGATGATGTCGCCCACCTCGAAGTCCACCCATCCGCTTGCTGCGTCGATTAGTCGTGTGCTATCGGCGTTGCGGATGGCTTCCACACCCTGGCGTGTGTGGACGTCGTTGCCTGAAGCGTATTGTCCCCATCCCTCGTTGTAGGCTACCCATACGACGATGCAAGGATGGTTTTTCAGCGTGTTGACGACGCGTGTACACTCATCGTAGAAGTTCTGCCGGATGAAGTCCTGGCTGCCGATGCTGCCGTTTTCGTCGAAGTTCTTGCTAGGCATGTCCTGCCATACGAGCATACCCATTTTGTCACAGTAATAATACCAGCGTGCAGGTTCTACCTTGATATGCTTGCGTATCATGTTCATGCCCAACGATTGTACGGCTTCTATGTCGTAGCGCATCCCTTCGTCTGAAGGAGGAGTAAGCAGGCCGTCCGGCCACCATCCTTGGTCGAGCACACCGAATTGGTACAACGGTTTGTTGTTCAATAGCATGCAGGGATGTCCGTCCACCATACCCCGGCTGATTTTACGCATGCCGAAGTATCCTTTCACCCTGTCGGTCTGCATGCCGTCATGATGCAGGCTGATGTCCAGGTCGTAAAGGTGGGGGGAGCCGGGCGACCACAGTTTGGCTTCCGGTATGCTGAGCGTGTGGGGCGCGTTGACGGACATTCCGGTGAGTTTGGCTACCGTTTTTTGACCATCTTTGACGATGATGTCGGCCGTGGCGGACGTGCAGTCCGACGTGATTGTGAGCGAAACGGTGCCTGCATCGATGTCTGACGTCACATCGTAGCGGCTGATATGCGCAGGGGAGACCGGTTCAATCCATACAGTCTGCCAGATGCCCGTTACCGGGGTGTAGAAGCATCCGCCCGGTTTGAGGGTTTGCTTGCCCAACGGTTGCCCGCCGTGGGTCGTGGGGTCTGTGACGGTTACTTGTATTTCCTGTTCCTCCCCGTCGCGGAGCAACTTTGTGATGTTCATGGAGAACGGGTCGTTGCCGCCGCTGTGGCTCCCGGCTTTTTGTCCGTTGACGTACACGGCACATTTCCAGTCCACCGCCCCGAAATGGAGCAGGATGTGCCGGCCTTTATAGGCTTTGGGAAGTTTGAACGTACGTTGGTATACGAAAGTAGACCGGGCGTTTTCTTCGAAATTCGTATCCATGATGCCGGACAGGGCCGATTCTATGGGAAAGGGAACCAATATCTTTTGGTTAAACTCCGTAGGCGGCAGGTTGTAACTGAGGTCTGCCGACTTCTTCTTGCAGTAATCCCAAGGGCCGTTGAGCGACATCCACTCGCTGCGTTCCATTTGTGGACGCGGATATTCGGTCCATACTTTGTCGGGGTTGATTTTTTCACCCCACTCGCTCATGATGGGAGCTTTTTTCCGAACCCAATCCGCAGCCGTCAGGTTGGCAGCCGCCGTCAAGGCAAGGACGGTGAATAGGTCTTTCAATAGGTTGTGTTTCATAAAATCAAAATATGTTTAAATGACGCACAAATTTAATGGTTCGTGTTACGGTTCATTGTATGTATTTGGGAAAAAGGCCGTTGGAAGTGTTTTTTTGATGCAAAATCACCAATTCGTGACGTAAAAAGGGGCGGTTTTATTTTGTTCTACGCCCTTCATCCCTTATCTTTGTACGAATACTTTTAAAGAGCAAACCCACAAGTTTATGAAACTGCATTTCTCGATAGAATATCTGACGCATTGGGGGGAAGACGTCAGGGTGTCCTTGACATTGGTCGATGCAAAGGGACGTACCCAGACACAGACTTATCCGTTGGAAACCCGTGATGGCCACAGATGGACGGGAGAAGTGCTCATTACTGACGGACGCATCCGGTCTTTTTATTATCATTATAGTGTATATAAGGAAGGCCGTAAGTTCCGGACGGAATGGGGCTTCATACCTCGCCATTTCAGGGTCGACGTTACCCAAACTTATTTTTTCCGGGACAACTGGCAGGATGTCCCCCTCTTGTCCCACCTTTATACATCCGCTTTTACGCAGTGTGTCCGTCCGCATACGGCCGAGACGGAAGAATTGCCGTATTTCAACAGTACATTGATGTTGAAGGTGAGTGCTCCTCAGCTTGAGGAAGGGCAGGCGTTGGCTCTCCTTGGGAACCAACCGGCACTGGGGGAGTGGAATCCGAATTTTGCGTTCCGCATGAAAGAGACGGGGCTGTACGAGTGGAGTGTGACCTTGAGTGCGGCCGGTGTCACTTTTCCCTTGGAATATAAATATGTCGTCATTGATGCGAAGACGGGCGATTTCGTGGCGTGGGAAGGCGGAGAAAACCGTGTGCTGCCGATAAGCGGGGTGGCAAAAGACGAAGTGGCCGTTATCTCGGATCCTCCGTTGCGGATTCGGGGAAACCGTTGGAAAGCGGCCGGTGTGGTCATACCCGTTTTTTCATTGCGCAGCGAAGGCAGTTGCGGGGTGGGGGATTTCGGCGACCTGAAAACCATGGTCGATTGGACGGTGCTTACCGGGATGCGCGTCATCCAGCTGTTGCCCGTGTACGATACGACTATCCATAAGAATTGGATGGACTCTTATCCATATAATAGTATTTCCATTTATGCGCTCCATCCCCAGTATGTCGACTTGCGCCAGTTGCCGAAGCTTGCGGACGAAAAGGAAATGGCGGAATACGAAGAGCGTCGGGCTGCTTTGAATGCTTTACCCCAAGTGGACTACGAGGCGGTAAGTGCCTTGAAGCAAGAGTACCTGCATGCCGTGTTCCGTCGTGAGGGTAAAGAAACGCTGTCCTCCGGACGCTATACGGCTTTTTTCAAGCGTAACGAAGATTGGTTGGTGCCCTATGCGGCGTTTTGCGTGTTGCGCGACCGTTTCGGGACGGCCGATTTCCACGCATGGCCGGAGTATGCGGAATACAGGAGGGAAGACATACGTGCCTTTTGCCGTCCGTCCGCTCCGGCCTATGAGGAAGTTTCTTACTACTATTATGTACAGTTCTGCTTGCATGAACAGTTGTTGGCGGCTTCCGATTATGCTCGTGCGAAGGGAATTATCCTGAAGGGGGACATCCCCATCGGCATCAGTCGCAACAGTGTGGAGGCTTGGGTGGAGCCGTACTACTTTAACTTGGACGGTCAGGCCGGTGCGCCGCCCGATGATTTTTCGGTCAACGGCCAGAACTGGGGCTTTCCTACTTATAATTGGGAAGTCATGCTCGAGGACGGTTGCAGTTGGTGGGTGCGTCGTTTCCGTAAGATGGCCGAGTATTTCAATGCCTATCGTATCGACCACGTGCTGGGATTCTTCCGGATATGGGAGATTCCGTCCGACTCGGTACATGGTCTGCTGGGACATTTTTCCCCTTCGCTTCCGATGAGTGTGGAAGAGATTGAGGGCTATGGGCTTCGGTTCCGGAAAAATTATTTTACCCATCCCAATATCAGTGATTGGGTATTGGATAAACTGTTCGGTGAACGTGCCGAGGAAGTGAAGGCCGTTTATCTGGATGCTTTGGGCATGGACTGGTATGCGATGAAGCCCGAGTATGACACTCAACGCAAGGTGGAAGCGGCTTTTGCCGGGAAGACTTCGCCCGAAGATGTGGCTTTGCGCGAGGGGTTATACGCGCTCATCAGCAATGTGCTTTTCATTCCCGACCCGAAGCAGCCGGACAAATATCATCCGCGTATTTCGGCTCGGTGCGATTATCTGTACCAGACATTGAGCGAGGAAGAGAAACGGGCTTTCGATGCCTTATACGAAGATTATTACTACCATCGGCACAACGAGTTCTGGTACGGGCAGGCCATGCGTAAACTGCCCGTTTTGGTGGAAGCGACTCAAATGTTGGTGTGTGCCGAAGATTTGGGCATGGTGCCGGCATGCGTCCCTTGGGTGATGGATGACTTGCGCATCCTGACGCTTGAGATTCAAACCATGCCCAAGAAGTTCGGGCTGAAGTTCGGACGGTTGGAGGAAAATCCTTACCGGAGTGTGGCCACTATATTTACCCATGATATGCCCACCCTTCGCGGATGGTGGGAAGAGGATGCCGTGCGCACGCAACAATATTTCAACGAGGTGTTGCAGAAAGACGGGGAGGCTCCGGCTTCCATACCCGGTTGGTTGTGCGAAGAAGTGGTGGCACGTCATCTTTATTCTCCTTCGATGCTCTGTCTGATTTCGTGGCAGGACTGGATGTCGATAGACGAACGGTTGCGTTATCCCGATGCGGATTTTGAACGTATTAACGTACCTTCCAATCCGCGAAACTACTGGCATTACCGTATGCACCTGACGATAGAGGAGTTGATGGGGTGCGACGACTTGAACCGGAAAATCCGTATGCTGATTACGCATAGCGGAAGAGATTGAAAGCTTTTATTCATATTCAAAAATAATTTATGGTATCTGTAGACGGACTGGCCGTGGAATTCGGCGGAACGACTTTGTTTAGTGATATTTCTTTTCAGATTAACGATAAGGACCGTATTGCCCTGATGGGAAAAAACGGGGCAGGGAAGAGTACATTGTTGAAAATATTGGCCGGGGTGCGGCAACCGACGAGAGGGCGTGTCACGGCTCCTAAGGATTGTGTGATAGCCTATTTGCCACAGCACTTGATGACGGAAGACGGGCGTACGGTATTCGAAGAGGCTTCGATGGCCTTTTCCCATTTGAAGGAGATGGAAAAGGAAATAGAAGTCATGAACCAAGAGCTGGCCATCCGTACGGACTATGAGAGCGAGGATTATATGGCTTTGATAGAGAAGGTGGCCACGATGAGCGAGAAGTTCTATGCCATCGACCTGACCCATTTTGAAGAAGATGTGGAAAAGGCCTTGTTGGGATTAGGATTCGAGCGTTCGGACTTTACGCGTCCCACGAGTGATTTCAGCGGAGGTTGGCGCATGCGCATCGAGTTGGCCAAATTGTTGTTGCAGGATCCTGACGTGCTGCTGTTGGACGAGCCGACCAACCATTTGGACATCGAGAGCATACAGTGGTTGGAGCAGTTCCTGACGGAGAGTGCCCGTGCCGTAGTGGTTATCAGCCACGACCGCAAGTTTGTGGACAATATCACGACGCGTACGATAGAAGTCACGATGGGGCGTATCTACGATTACAAAGTCAATTACAGCAAATACCTGGAACTTCGTAAGGAACGGCGCGAACAGCAAATGAAACAGTATGAAGAGCAACAGAAGATGATTCAGGAAACCAAAGACTATATCGAGCGTTTCAAGGGCACGTACAGTAAGACGTTGCAGGTGCAGAGCCGTGTGAAGATGTTGGAAAAGTTGCAGATTATCGAGGTGGACGAGGAAGATACGTCGGCTTTGAGGCTGAAGTTTCCGCCTTCGCCCCGTAGCGGGAACTACCCGGTGACGATGGAGGATGTGGGTAAGTGTTACGGCGACCACCGTGTGTTCGGCGGCGTTAACCTGACGGTAGAGCGGGGCAACAAGATTGCTTTTGTAGGACGTAACGGTGAGGGTAAGTCCACTCTGGTGAAATGCATCATGGGTGAGATAGAGCACGAAGGCACGCTGGCGTTGGGACATAATGTCCAAATCGGTTATTTTGCCCAGAATCAGGCTTCGTTGTTAGACGGAGAACTGACGGTGTTCCAGACGATAGACGATGTGGCCCAAGGGGAAATCCGCACGAAGATACGCGATTTGTTGGGGGCTTTCATGTTCGGAGGAGAGGAAAGCACCAAGAAGGTGAAGGTGCTCTCGGGGGGAGAACGTACACGTCTGGCGTTGCTCAAACTCCTGCTTAACCCGGTCAACCTGTTGATATTGGACGAACCTACCAACCATTTGGACCTGAAGACGAAAGACATTTTGAAGCAAGCCTTGGTGGCGTTTGACGGCACGCTGATTGTGGTGAGCCACGACCGGGACTTCTTGGACGGTTTGGTTAGTAAAGTGTATGAATTTGGTCATGGAAAGGTGCGTGAGCACCTGTGTGGCATTTATGAGTTTTTGGAACAGAGAAAATTGGAGAACTTGCAAGAGTTGGAGCGGAAACGTTGATTTTTGCCCCCTTTGCCGATATTTTCCCGTGAATTTCTGGGAGAAAAAAAATAGAATGCTTAATTTTGCCCCAATTTTGGGATTCTGTGTAAAGCAGGGCTTCTGAAAGCGTGTGATTGTAAAACAACTATAATTCTGAAAAGAGGATGAAGAAACAATTCAAAAAGGTCTTGGTTTTGGGTTCCGGAGCTTTGAAAATCGGTCAGGCCGGTGAATTCGATTATTCCGGTTCGCAGGCACTGAAAGCATTGCGCGAAGAAGGTGTCCGTTCTGTGTTGGTTAACCCTAACATCGCTACCATTCAAACTTCCGAAGGAATTGCCGATGAGGTCTATTTCTTGCCGGTCACTCCTTATTTTGTGACGGAAATCATTAAAAAAGAACGTCCCGACGGCATTTTGTTGGCATTCGGAGGCCAGACGGCGTTGAACTGTGGAACGGAACTGTACCGTAACGGAGTGCTGGAGGAATACGGCGTAGAAGTGTTGGGGACTTCAGTGGAAGCCATCATGTACACGGAAGACCGTGACCTTTTCGTGAAGAAACTCGACGAAATCCCGATGAAGACTCCTGTCAGCAAGGCTGTAGAGAATATGGAAGACGCCTTGGCCGCAGCACGTGAGATCGGTTACCCGGTCATGATTCGTTCGGCTTACGCATTAGGTGGTTTGGGTAGCGGCATCTGTCCGGACGAGGAACGTTTCATCGAATTGGCCGGCAGTGCTTTTACCTTCGCACCGCAGGTCTTGGTGGAAGAATCCTTGAAAGGTTGGAAAGAAATCGAGTTCGAGGTCATCCGCGATGCGAACGACCATTGTTTCACCGTAGCCAGTATGGAAAACTTCGACCCGTTGGGCATCCATACGGGCGAGTCCATCGTAGTGGCACCGACTTGTTCGCTGACGGAAGAACAAGTGACGATGTTGCAGGATTTGTCTAAGAAATGTATCCGCCATTTAGGCATCGTAGGCGAATGCAACATCCAATATGCTTTCAATGCCGAGACGAACGATTACCGTGTCATCGAAGTAAATGCCCGCTTGAGCCGTTCTTCGGCGTTGGCTTCCAAGGCCACCGGTTATCCGTTGGCCTTTGTGGCGGCCAAGATTGCCTTGGGATATACGTTGGACCAGATAGGCGAGATGGGCACGCCCAACTCAGCATACGTGGCTCCTTCGTTGGACTACCTGATTTGCAAGATACCACGTTGGGACTTGACGAAATTCGAGGGCGTGTCGCGTCACATCGGTTCGAGCATGAAATCAGTAGGCGAAATCATGTCCATCGGCCGCTCGTTCGAAGAGATTATCCAAAAAGGTTTGCGTATGATAGGCCAGGGGATGCACGGTTTTGTGGGCAATGACCACGTGCATTTCGACCAACTGGACGAAGAACTTTCCAACCCGACGGATTTGCGTATTTTTGCCATGGCACAAGCTTTGGAAGAAGGGTATACCATACAGCGTATTTATGAATTGACGAAGATAGACCCGTGGTTCATCGGCAAGTTGAAGAACATTGTCGATATGAAAAAAGAACTGGAGGGACATGATACGTTGGAGTCCGTTACTCCTGAGTTATTGCGTGAGGCCAAGCGGTTGGGCTTCTCCGATTTCCAGATTGCACGTTTCGTACTTAAATCGAAAGGTACCAACATGGAGAAGGAGAACCTGCAGGTGCGCCAGTACCGTAAGCAACTGGGCATCTTACCGGCTGTGAAGCGCATCAACACGGTGGCATCCGAACATCCGGAACTGACGAACTACCTCTACATGACATACGGCACGGATGGCTACGATGTCAATTATTACAAGAATGACAAGTCAGTCATCGTGTTGGGTTCCGGCGCTTACCGTATCGGTTCTTCCGTGGAATTCGACTGGTGTTCCGTCAACGCGGTACAGACCGCACGCAAGTTGGGCTACAAGTCCATCATGATCAATTATAATCCCGAGACGGTTTCGACGGACTACGACATGTGCGACCGTCTCTACTTCGACGAGTTGTCTTTCGAGCGTGTGCTCGACGTGATCGACTTGGAGCAACCGGGCGGTGTCATCGTGTCCGTGGGCGGACAGATACCGAACAACTTGGCCATGAAACTCCATCGCCAGTCGGTACACATCCTGGGCACGTCCCCTGTGTCTATCGACCGTGCGGAGAACCGCAACAAGTTCTCGGCCATGCTCGACCGCCTCGGCATCGACCAACCGGCTTGGCAGGAGCTGACTAGCTTGGACGACATGAAGGCTTTCATCGACAAGGTGGGTTATCCCGTATTGGTTCGTCCGTCGTACGTGCTTTCCGGTGCGGCCATGAACGTATGCCACAATGAGGAACAGTTGACCCGTTTCTTGGAAATGGCCCGTGAAGTGTCGAAAGAATACCCGGTAGTGGTGTCCCAATTCATGCAGGAGACGAAAGAAGTGGAGTTCGATGCCGTGGCACAGAACGGGGAAGTGGTGGAATACGCCATCTCGGAACATATCGAATATGCCGGTGTGCATTCGGGCGACGCCACATTGGTGTTCCCGGCCCAGCACTTGTATTTTTCGACCATGCGTGCCATCAAGAAAATCAGTAGCCGCATTGCCCGTGAGCTGAACATTTCCGGTCCTTTCAATATCCAGTATTTGGCTAAGGGGAACCAAATCAAGGTCATCGAATGCAACCTCCGTGCGTCCCGCAGTTTCCCCTTCGTGTCGAAGGTGTTGAAGCGCAACTTCATCGAGACCGCCACACGTATCATGTTGGATGCACCGTACGACCGTCCCGACAAGTCGGTGTTCGACATCGACCGTATCGGCGTGAAAGCTTCGCAGTTCTCGTTCGCCCGTTTGCAGAATGCCGACCCCGTGTTGGGCGTGGACATGTCTTCCACCGGAGAAGTCGGTTGTTTGGGGGACGATTTCAATGAGGCTTTGCTGAATGCCTTGATTGCTACGGGCTACAGTGTGCCGAAGAAGGCGGTGATGCTTTCGTCCGGCGCGGTACAGTCCAAGGTAGACCTTTTGGAACCTAGCCGCATGTTGGCCGCCAAGGGATATGACATCTATGCCACGGAGGGCACGGCCCGTTTCTTGAATGACAACGGCGTGAAAGCGATAGCCGTGCACTGGCCCGACGAGCATACGGCTGCCGAGAACAACGTGTTGACGATGATAGCCCAACATAAGTTCGATTTGATTGTCAATATCCCTAAGGATCAGACCAAGCGTGAACTGACGAACGGTTACCGTATCCGTCGCGACGCCATCGACCACAACATACCGTTGATGACGAATGCCCGTTTGGCCAAGGCGTTCATCGAGGCGTTCTGCCAGATGGATATGGAACAGATCCAGATAAAGAGTTGGCAGGAGTATAAATAAGATATAAGATAGAAGAAGCCGCGCTTTTGTCCGTCTGAGGCAGAAGCGCGGCTTTTGTTTTTCAGAGTTCCAGCATCTTTTTTTCCCGTTCCAAGTCTTGGGTATCCAATGACGGGGACGGGACGGTACTGGTCTTGATGAAATCTCCCGGTTGACACGTATAATTATAATAAGGTAGGAGGTCGTCCGGTATTTGTTCTTTGGGAATGATTTCGCCTTTCAGCGCCAAGAAATCGTCCATGTCCGTGCTGTCGGAATGCTTGACGAAGAGAATCCGGCGTGCAATCGGGTTACGGTTGTAGTCGAGACAGAGGTAAAGCCCCTTCAGCATTTTGGGAAAGTCATACATGGGGAGTTGCAGGTAGATGGTAAAAAGAGCCAGTTCCGGGCTCTCACGTTCGTTGAACAGGATGTAGGAACTCGTGTGATTGTTGAATAGCCCCACGCCGGAATGGGTGGTATTGTAGGCACTCATGTGCACCACCCGTACGTATTCGTTGTTTTCGGAAGCCGTGATGAGGTAAGGCTCCACTTTCAGGGCATCGGCAGCCGACGAGAGACTGTAGCTGATATAAATGCCGCTGTAATTATAGGCTTCCTGCGCGGAAACCTGCGATTCTCTGGCCATCATGTCCCAAAAAGGGCTTTTTCTCTTTTCTCCGCCTTGTGGCGGTTCCAGTTCAAAAAGCCTTTCTTTCATGTCTTCCAGATTCCCGAGCAGCCGTTTCTTGGATACGTTGTTCACTTGCGAGAGGGCATAGTCCAAAGCTTCTTCCTCGGCAATGCCTTTCTTTACTTCGCCGATAAAGGTCGGCAGTACGCTGGAGTAGAGCGAAGAGAGCACACTGGCCGCCATTTGCGTATGGTCGGCGATTTCTTTCATCTTCACTCCGTTGTTTCTTAAGTATTCTATGCGTTTGTAAATTTCAAAAAGTTCGTTCATTATACCTTTTATATTGTATTACCGACTGCAAAGTAAATACATTCATGTTATAGTTCCGTTGCATGAATGTTTCATTAATGTTACATAACAATTCGTTGATTTCATGAAAGTTATTAATAATAGAATTTCATTTTTCCGTTTAGGAATACATGATAACTTTGCCGTCGAAAACCAAGAAACGATAGAAAAATGGAGATTATGGAATTGAAGGCAAATCAGAAAAAGACTCTCTCGGATGTGTTGTTCATCTTGTGGGCCGGCGGTGCGGCTTTGTTGTCTTATTCATTGGTATATGCACTTCGCAAGCCTTTCACGGCAGCCACGTTCGACGGGATTGACTTTTTCGGAATGGACTATAAGACGGCCACGAGCATCGTGCAGATTGCGGGTTATTTCCTCTCCAAACTCATCGGAATCAAGGTGATTTCGGAGATGAAAAAAGAGAACAGGCTGAAGTTCATTATCGTCTCTGTGGCTGTGGCCGAATTGTCTTTGGTGTTGTTCGGAGCGTTGCCCCGTCCTTATAATGTCTTTGCCCTGTTCTTCAACGGGTTGTCGTTGGGTTGCATGTGGGGAGTGATATTCAGCTTCTTGGAAGGCCGGAGGGTGACGGACTTATTGGCCAGCCTGATGGGTTTGAGTATCGCCATCAGTTCCGGTACGGCCAAGTCGTTGGGGCTTTTCGTGATGGACGGGCTTCATGTCAGCGAATTCTGGATGCCCGCGTTCATCGGTGCGTTCGCTTTCCCGTTGCTTTCCTTGTTGGGATGGGCGATGACCCGGCTTCCGCATCCTACGAAGGCCGACATGGAATTGCGCACGGAGCGTGTGGCTCTCGACCGCAAGGGACGTTCGGCCCTATTCAAGAGCTTCATGCCCGTGTTGTTGATGCTCTTCTTTGCCAACCTGTTCATTACCGTGTTGCAAGACCTTAAAGAAGACTTCCTCGTGAAAATCATCGATGTGAAGGCGGCAGGGTTGTCTTCGTGGGCTTTTGCCCAAATCGACGCTACGGTCACTTTGGTGATTCTCGTACTGTTCGCGGCCATGTCGATGGTGAAGAGCAACGTCAAGGTTCTCTGCCTTTTGTTGGCCTTGGTTACTTGCGGCTGTGCCGTGTTGAGCAGTGTGGCCTTCCATTACGAGGCTTGGAATTTGCCCGTCACGCTTTGGCTTTTCCTGCAGAGCCTGTGCCTCTATACCGTCTATTTGAGTTTCCAGACTCTCTTCTTCGAGCGTTTCATCGCTTGTTTCAGGATAAAAGGCAACGTGGGTTTCTTCATTATTACGTTGGATTTCATCGGTTATATGGGTACGGTGTTGGTTCTGGTGTTCAAGGAATGTTTCAATCCCGATGTCGACTGGTTGCAATTTTATAACTTTGCGTGCAGTTATGTGGGCATCATTTGCAGTGTGTCCTTTGCCTGCTCTGCGGCTTACATCGTATGGCGTTACCGCCGGGAACGCCACCGTGGCCCGAAGAATTTCGTCTATGCTCCCTCTGCGCCGTTCCCTTGCGAGGGCGAGGAGTATGCCCTTTCCCCGGAAGTGATTAAAAACAGATAAACCATTTAGTTCAAACATAGAAACATGAAAAAAATTGAGTGCATCATTTTAGATTGGGCCGGTACGGCTGTGGATTACGGTTGCTTTGCCCCCGTGGCGGCTTTCATCGAGAGTTTCAACGAGATCGGCGTGCCGGTGACGGCTGCGGAGACCCGTGCTTACATGGGGCTAACCAAGATTGAGGAAATCCGTGCCCTGTTCAACATCGACCGGGTCAAGGCTGCATTCCGCGAGAAGTACGGTCGCGACTACACCGATGAGGACGTGCAGGCCCGTTACGAGGCTTTTCAGCGCGTGTTGTTTGATACCTTGGAGAATTATTCCGAACCGATACCCGGCGTGGTGGATACCGTAGAGGCATTGCGCAGGGCCGATATCAAGATAGCTTCCACCACCGGATATACCAATAAGATGATGGACATCGTGATTCCGGCGGCGGAAAAGGCCGGTTACAAAGTGGACAACTGCGTGACTTCGGACCATCTGCCTGCCGGACGTCCTTATCCTTATATGGTCTACCGGAATATGATAGATTTGGCCGTACCGTCGGTGGATTGCGTGTTGAAGTACGGAGATACGATAGCTGACATCAAAGAAGGAGTGAACGCCAAAGTGTGGACCGTGGGTGTGGTCATGGGAAGCAACGAACTGGCCCTCACGCAGGAGGAAGTGGCTGCCATGTCGGCCGATGAATTGGACGCACGCAAGGCCGAAGTGCGCCGCCGCATGTTGGAAGCCGGTGCCCACTATGTGGTGGACGACATTACGGAACTTCCGGCAGTAATCGAGACTATAAACCAAAAAATGAATTAATACATTAAAAAAAACAAGAATATGAGACCTTATCTTTTGTTGACGCCTGGTCCGTTGACCACTTCAGAAACCGTAAAAGAAGCCATGCTGAGTGACTGGTGCACTTGGGATGAAGATTATAACGTGGGAATCGTGGAAGAAATCCGGAAATCGCTAGTGGAGATGGCCACGAAACATCCGGAAGAGTACACTTCCGTGCTGATGCAGGGTAGCGGTACCTATTGTGTGGAAGCCGTGTTGGGCAGTGCCCTCAAGCCGGGTGACAAGCTGCTTATCTTCAGCAACGGTGCTTACGGCAACCGCATGGGAGTCATTGCCGACCGCCACGGCATTGCCTACGACATGGTGGCTTTCGAGGAGACCATGCAGGTAGACCCCGAAGTGGTGGAGAAGAACCTGTCGCGCCACGGCGATGTGACCCACGTGGCTTTCGTGCACTGCGAGACGACTACGGGTATCCTGAACCCGCTGCCCGATTTGGCCCGTGTGGTCAAGGCGCATGGCAAGAAACTGATTGTGGATGCGATGAGCAGTTTCGGCGGTGTGCCTTTGGATGTGCAGGAACTCGGCATCGATTTCCTCATCAGCAGTGCGAACAAATGTATCCAGGGCGTGCCCGGTTTCGGCTTTATCATCGCCCGCCGCAGTGAACTGAAGGCTTGCAAGGGCGTGTCGCGTTCTTTGTCGCTCGACATCTACGACCAGTGGGAGACGATGGAAAAAGGTCATGGCAAGTGGCGTTTCACCTCGCCTACCCACGTGGTACGCGCCTTCAAGGAAGCCATGGAAGAGCTGAAGGTCGAAGGGGGAGTGGCAGCCCGTTACGCCCGTTACTGCAAGAACCACGAAGTATTGGTAAAGGGCATGGAGTCGCTCGGCTTCAAGGCATTGTTGCCGGCAGCCGTGCAGTCGCCGGTCATCACTTCGTTCCTTTATCCTGAGAAGGACTTCGACTTCAAGGCTTTCTATGCCGAGTTGAAAGCGAAAGGCTTCGTGATATATCCGGGCAAGATTTCCCAGGCCGACACTTTCCGCATCGGGAACATCGGCGACGTATATCCTGAAGATTTCGAGCGTCTGGTTGAGGCCGTGAAGGCTTGCCGTGAGGCTTGATCTCGATAAAATGTGTTGATAAGTGCGCCCGTCGGACAGGATTCCGGCGGGCGTGTTCTTTATGGCCTCGTGAAGGGTGGAACGGGCTTTGCCGGGAGATGCGGGCACATGGTTATGTTCCGGGCGTGAAAACCCAATGGTCGTCGTGGCTTTCATGGGGATTGAAACGGTAGCCTTCCCATTCGAAGGTTTTCAAATCTTCGGGATTTTCAATACGGTTCTTCAGGATGAAACGGGTCATTTCGCCCCGGCACATCTTGGCATAGACCACTACGGTGGACAACCGTCCGCCTTTGTAAGTATAAAAATCCGGGGTAACCACCCGCACTTCCCGGGTGACGCGTGTCCAGTCGAACAAGTTTTTCATTTCCGCACTGGCCAGGTTCACCAATATGCCTCCTTGTTGCCGTATGGTCGAAATGAAAGTGTCCGTCAGTCGTGCGCGCCAATAGGCGAACAGTGTGTGGCCTTCTTCCGGCAGCTTTACGTGCCCTTCCAACCGGTAGTTCCGGATGCGGTCGGCCGGTCGCAACAACCCGTAGAGAAACGAGGTGATGAACAGGTGGCTTTGGGCGTATGTCCAGTCTTCCGTCGTGAAATCTTGTGGCGCGATGTGCTTGAACACCATTCCCGTGTAGGCAGATAAGGCCGGAAGTCCGATTGTCCCTTCATCATGGAACGCACGGAATTGCAGGCCGGTGCGTGCCGCGATTTGAGGATTGACATGTAGCATGCCGGCCAGCTCCCCGGCTGTGAATTCCGTCATGGACAAAGCGATGTGGCGTGCCTCTTCGATGAACAGGGGAGAGGAGGCCGGGGGAAGAACCGTCGGCGTTTTTTCCGTCATCGTTTTGGCGCAAGAGATGAATGTGAGCATTTCCAGAGGGGATTTATGGGTTATGTTGAAATCATTTTGATGGCAAAATTAGGTAAAAATGAATCTTTTTGCTACTTAATTAGTGTTTTTTAGACTTTTAGCTCTGCATGAAAAGGAGCAAATAGGATGGATTTCGGCAGAAAAATGCCATTCTTTCCACTTGATTGCGGTAAAATGTCCGCAGAAAATATGATTTTTATGTGCCGAAATAAAAATCGTTCGGCTGAAAGCGAAAAACGAATCTCAGCCGATTGAATGTGAAAATTCGTAAAAACGATATTTTCGAGGGTTGTAGGAAGGGAAAAGCTGGCCAGAAACGGACTTTTTGTCTCTATTTGGGCGTTTCGGATGTGCAAGCATGGGTTGACAAAGTGCCGCACGGGATGCTTTATGGCTTACAGCCCGACGGGTTTCTTGCCGGAGGAGGAGGGGGATGTCTGCCGTTTTGTCGCTTTTTCCGCGAAAAGCTGTCTTTTGGGTTATGGCATGAGTCGCGAGATTCGCGTGTTTGTGTTTGCTGCGCGGTGGACACCGGAATATGGAAACCGCGAGTGGACACGGTGGACAAAATGACAAAAAGTAAGTTCCCCATTTCCCTTTTTGGAAGCTTGCAGAAAAAGTTCCGGTTTTTCTTTTGTGGTGTTCAAATAAATTTCATATCTTTGTATCAAGTCCCGTAGTGTCGGGATGGTAGAATAGAAGAGAGCGTCTTTTTGGAAATTACTTTGTCGCAATAGAAAATCCCCAAATTCTAAATGAGAACGCAAAGTGATACAACAGATGCTCACGCTTCATGTATATACCCGTGCTTGCATTCCCTGTTTCGTCGGGGGATGGGGGTACGTATATCCATAAGCGTGAGGCTGTTGTTTGGCTGTTTGCGTTTTCACCGGAATGGGGATTCCGCTATTGTGGCAAGCAGTCCGGCAAGCAGCCTCACGTTCCTCTTTAAATCTTGAAAATGATTGTAAACAGTCCGGTGGATGGCTGACGGACGCAATAAAAAAGATGGAGAATATGAAGAAATTTTTTCTCTTGATGATGGCTTGCGGCGCGGCTCTTTGGGGACGTGCGCAGCAAGGGACGGATGTCCTCATGGCAACCCTTCAACACGGGGATGAGGTGAGTGTGTATTACGGTAAAACGGCCTTGGAGGAAGCTTACACGGCTGCTGCGGACAGCGGGGACGTGGTGACGTTGAGTGCGGGGGTGTTTTCTTTTTCTAATCATGAATTTCAAAAATCATTGTCTGTTGTAGGGAATGGTTTTGTGTCAGACATGGAGAACGGGATATATCCTACAATTATTGAAGATGGTCTTTATTTTAAACCTCGGGATGTAGTGGATGATGACGGTGAAATGGTGAAGGAAGGTGTAAAAGTTGATGGAATCCGATTAGAAGGTCTTAAGCTTTCTTATGTATTATTTCAAAGCTCAGGTGTGATTCGGGGTTTTCAGATTGTGAAATGTCAGTTAAGCGGCTCTGAACGTCCTCTTCTTTTTGAATCCAGTACGGAGAACTTTGTTTTACGGCAAAGTGTCTGTGATGGTGTGCAATTCGGCGCAGGTAATGGGTGCAACCATCAAAATTTTTATGTTTGTGGCAGTTATGTCGCGGTTATAGATTTTCCTAAAGAGTATTGTACCGTAAATGTTGACCATTCATTGATAAATTCTTTGTATCAAAATGAATTGGTTGGGCTTTCATTAGGCAATAGTATCGTGAAGGCATCTAATATTTCGAGTGGCGTAGTGGCTAATAATTGTGTTTTTATAGATAATACTCCGTACAATCTAATAGGTGCGGGTAATTGGGTGAATTGCAAGCTCGCCGGAATCTTCGAGGAAAGCATGAACGACATGGCATGGGACGGCGTGAAGACATTCAAGCTGAAATATCCCGAAGAGTACGTAGGGACGGACGGCACGCAGGTCGGACTTTACGGTGGTCCTTATCCCTACAACCCTACGCCTTCCATACCCCAAATCAAAGAAAGCCATATCGACACGACGGTGGCCGCCGACGGCAAGCTGAAAGTGAGCGTGACGATAGAGGCACAAACCGAAGACTAACGGGAAATGGAGGTGCGTATGAAAATCTATCATTGGTTACTTCCCGCCCTTTCGCTTTTCCCTGCTTCCGCTGCCGCACAGATGGCCGGTTATGAATACTGGACAGACGGGAATGACACACAGCGTACGTACGTGGAGCAGACACAAGGAAGCGTGGGGATAGAGATAGATGTGGAGGATTTGCGTCCGGGCATACACCGTTTCCATTTCCGTGCATGCGACGCGCAGGGGCGTTGGAGCAGTCCGTTTTGCCGTTATTTCCTTCGTTTGGGAAAAGCGTATGACGGCACCGGCATGGCCACATGCGAACATGCCATAGACGGTGGCGAATGGGCGGAGGCCGCTTTGGTCGACGGCCGTCTTGATTTGGAGCTTCCCGTATCAGGCTTGGTGCCGGGCGTGCACCGTCTTATGCTCCGTTTTGCCGACGAAGCAGGACGTTGGACAGGGATAATGACCCGTAATTTTGTACGTCTCGGGCCGGATTATTCTTCCAATACCCTGCGGAGCTATGAGTGCTGGATAGACGGCGATTATGCCGCACGGGTGGAAGGCACGGCCGAAGGAGGCATGGTGGAACTGGAGTTTCCCACGTCGGATTTGTCCTACGGGCTTCATCGCGTGTCATTTCGTAGCCGGGATGAGGCGGGGCGTTGGAGTGCGCCGTTCTCCCGTTATTTTGTGAAGGCAGAACCTTCTTTGGCCGACAACCGTATAGAAGCCTATGAATATTGGTTCAACAACGGAAAAACCACACGGGTGGAAGTCACCCCTGCCAATCCTTTTGCGGCGGATGATATATGGCTGGACGTAGAGGGCGTTGTGCCGCATGAGATCCCGGAGGATTACACGGTGGATTGGGAAACATGTACTGCCTATTGCCCGGACGACGTGGTATTCGCCATGCGTTTCGGCGATACCTCCGGACGTTGGACGGAGGCGCGTACCGATACGTTTGCCTATGACGTTCCGGTGGCATTGGATTTCCGCTCCTTGGTTTACGGTGATTCGGCCATGGTCGTGCAGCCCGGTGTTGGCCGGATTTATGCTTACGAAGTCACGGCGCAGGCCGGTGACTCGTTGGTCTGGGGAGCGAATGCCCCTTGCCGGATGGACATCTATGGCGAAAACGGGACACGGCTTTACCGTTTAGGCCAGTCCGTAGGCGCGATGGAGCAGAAGATGGAGGCGGAAACCAACGGGAAACTGTATGCGTTGGCTTACGGCGCATGTGTGGACACCTTGTCTTTGTGGTGCCATAAATTGGTGCCGACCCGTATCTCATGGGTAGAGTCCGGCGTCAAAGTCTTGGTGTCGGAAGGGCATATCCGTGTGGCGCAGGCCGAAGGATGGGATTGTTCGGTTTACCATACGCAAGGATATGTGGTAGAGCGGCGCAAGGGGGTGAAGGTCTCTGAAGATTTCATCCTTCCGCGAGGAATCTATGTGGTTTGCCTGACGTCGAAAGACGGTAATACATATAAGAAAAAAGTAATCGTTCCGTAAACGATTGGCGTTAAGGTGGGTGGACCTGGGCAAGAGTGTTCCGGGTCCGCCTTTATGTATTTTAAGGATAGTTCTTAGGAAAACACTGTTTTTTATCGTACTTTTGTGGCGATCAATCCGAGCTGAAATAAAATGGATGCAATAGCCTTGATAGATAAATATTATGCTGATACCCCCCGCTTGAGGGAACTTCTATGGATTCATAGCCGCCAGGTGGCCGACCGTTGCCTGAAAATAGCAGTACTCCATCCGGAGTTGGGTTTGGATAAGGCATTCTTGGAGGAGGCTGCTTTGTTACATGACATCGGCATTTTGCACACCCATGCTCCCGGTATTTTATGTACGGGAGACGCACCTTATATTTGCCACGGTTATCTCGGGGCGGAGATGCTGCGTGCGGAAGGGTTTCCGCGTCACGCCAGGGTGTGCGAGCGTCATACCGGTGCGGGGCTTTCGCGCGAAGAAATTGCAGCGCAGGGTTTGCCTATACCTGTGCAGGATTATTATCCGGAGACTTTGGAGGAACAGCTCATCTGTTATGCGGATAAATTTTATTCCAAATCCCATCCCAACGGGGAAAAAACACCGGAACAAGCGTTGAAGAGTGTGAGCAAGTATGGCGAGGACGGAGCACGGCGTTTTAGGCATTGGATGGAACTTTTTACGGAAAATCTCGGGCATTAAGCGGATTTTATGTAATTTTGCATCCGCTTACTGGTTTAGAACAAGACTGAATTCGGTTGAAAACAAAAATAGCTATATTCCTTTTGGTGGGTAGTTCATTCTGTATGTTGGCGCAAGGCGGATTGAACGAAGGGCTTTCGTCTTCTTACGTTGAGATAGGAAGAGGGATGTCCGATAGCTTGGTAAAAAATAGTGGAACTGCGGATTCTTTACTAAAAGATACGGTACTCTCCGGTTTGCGTGAGTTGGCGGCGGACAGTGCCGGGCATCTTCCTGACAGTGTCAGGGGAAAGGTTGCCATTCCGGATAGCATCGGGGCAGCGGTCACAGACAGCTTACAGGCTGATTCGGTGGCGGAAGATACCGCCAAAGTGAGCAAGTCGGTGCTCGACCAACCTGTAGAATATACGGCATCCGATTCGGTGACCTTCGAGGCCGGACTGGGAAATGCCAACCTGTATGGTAACAGTAAAGTAAATTATACCAATCTGGAGTTGCAGGCCGATTGGATTACGATGAACATGGACAGCAGCATCGTTCATGCCGTAGGACGTCCCGACTCCACGGGAAAAGTGCAGAACCAACCGGTATTCAAGCAAGGAAGCGACCAGTATGAGCCGGAACGTATCAGTTACAATTTCAAGACCCGCAAGGCATTTATTGATAACGTCTACACGAAGCAGGGGGATGGGTTCATGATTAGTGAAGAGTCAAAACGCGATGCTGAGGGCGTGACATACATCCGTCATGGCAAATACACGACATGCAGCGCGAAACATCCTCATTTTTATTTGGCATTGACACGTGCCAAGATGCGTCCGGGGAAGAATGTCATATTCGGTCCTGCCTATTTGGTGGTGGAGGATGTACCTTTGCCGTTAGCCATTCCTTACGGTTTCTTTCCCTTCAGTAAGAAGTATTCTTCCGGGTTCATCATGCCCACGTTCGGTGACGAAAGTATCCGTGGTTTCTATTTGCGTGATGGTGGGTATTATTTTGCCATCAGCGATATGATAGACCTGAAACTTATCGGAGAGATTTATACCAAGGGGTCGTGGGGATTGAGTACGCAATCCAATTACCGTAAGCGTTACCGCTTCAATGGTAATTTCTTCCTGAGCTACCAAAATACGGTGGAAGGAGAGAAAAACATGCCGGATTATTCGAAGTCCACTAGCTTCAAGATTCAATGGACGCATCGTCAGGATGCCAAGGCTAATCCTTCACAAAGTTTTTCTGCCAGTGTGAATTTTGCAACCTCTAACTACGAGCGTAACAATCTGACGAGCATGTACAATCCGGAGAACTACACGCAGAGTACGCGTACGTCGAGTGTGGCTTATTCCAAGACTTTCGAGCGGATAGGGTTGACGCTTTCCAGTTCTTTCAACTTGTCGCAAAGCATCCAGGACTCTTCCCTTTCGATGACTTTGCCGAGCCTTGATATTACTTTGGCGCGTTTCTATCCTTTCAAGCGCAAGAAGGCTGCGGGGAAAGAAAAGTGGTACGAAAAGATTGCTTTAAGCTATACCGGAAGCTTGAGCAACAGCATAGATACGAAAGAAGACTTGTTGTTCAAGTCCAATCTGATTAAAGACTGGCGTAACGGTATGCGTCATAACGTGCCCATCAGTGCGACGTTCAGTTTGTTCAACTATATCAATATCACGCCGGAATTCAGGTTTACCGACCGTATGTACACGCATAAGGTCATGAAAGGATGGGATGAAGAAAACCAACGGGAAGTGAACGACACGATTTGGGGATTCCAGAACGTGTATAATTATGATATGAGCGTATCGGCCACGACCAAACTCTACGGTTTTTACACGCCTTTGTTCGGTAAGAAGATACAGACCATCCGCCATGTCTTCACGCCGACCGTAAGCTTTAATTATGCACCGGATTTCGGTACGTCCCGTTACGGTTATTATGCGTCGTACGTGAAGACGGATAAAGACGGCAATGTATCTACGGTGAGTTATTCTCCTTACAGCGGTAGCCTCTATGGTGTGCCGGGGCGGGGGAAGACCGGAAGCGTGTCGATGGACATATCCAATAACATAGAGATGAAGGTTCGTACGAAGAACGATTCGGTACGGAAAGTCAGCCTTATTGACGAACTGGGAGCGAACCTGAGCTACAACATGGCGGCCGAACGTCAACCGTGGAGTGATTTGTCGATGAGGGTGCGTATCAAGACACCTTGGAACTATACGTTCAGCATGAATGCCCAGTTTGCCACTTATGCATACGAGTTCGACGAAAACGGTAATGTGCGTGTGGGTGACCGTACGGAATGGTCGTACGGGCGTTTTGGACGTTTCCAAGGCATGTCGCAGAACTTGTCTTATACGTTCAACAACGAGACGTTCAGAAAACTTTTCGGATGGGGAAAAGGCCGGGCGGAGTCCGTGGAAGGGACAGATGGCGAGACGGACGAGGAGGAAGCGGGCGACACGAACATAGATCCCGACCGTAAGAAATCGGAGCGGGCCGGAGCCAAAAAGGAGCCTCAGAAGGCCGAGGTGGACGAAGACGGATATTTGAAATTCCAGTTGCCTTGGTCCTTTACCGTATCATACGGTGTGACGATGTCGGAGAATACAAGCGGACGCATTAAGGTAAAGAAGATGCGCTACCCTTATAAGCTGACCCATACGCTGAACTTTTCGGGTAACATCCGTATTTCGGACGGATGGAATCTGACTTATTCCTCGGGATATGACTTCAACTATCACCGTTTGTCCATGACAACGGCTTCAATATCACGTGATTTGCATTGTTTCTCCATGTCGGCTAGCGTGGTGTTGAGTCCTTATACTTCCTATAATTTCACATTCTCAGCCAATGCTTCGGAGTTGGCCGATGTGCTGAAATGGAAAAAACAAAGCAGTTACAGTTCAAATATTGAGTGGTACTGATGTGTGTTTGTTAGAACAGAGTCGGGTAATCCATGCTTCTTTCTTCTTTTTCAGGAAATTCAACGGCTTCTTCCGATGGGCTTTCGGTGAAGTCGATTCGCATCTGTCGGCAGACGTTGGGTTTCAAGGCATACCAACCGCGATTGGCCGTTCCCATGAAAGGCGACGACGGTTTGCAGGACTGTGCCCATAGAAAGAAGCGTACATTTTGATAAACCCTTTCGTATGTCAGTTCCGTATTAAACAGTCCGGCGTGACGGTTGTAGACCTGTTTGGCGATGATGCCTACGGGAAGTCCTTCGCAGCCCTTCGTCTGCAAGATTTCATAAATATCGTTATAAAAAGGGTTTTCCATCTTGCAAAGATAATGATAAATAAGGATACTTTCAATTATTTATTTATCTTTGCTCGTCATTTTAATGAAATAAATATCATGAAGAAAGTAATTGGGTTTTCAGTAGCCTTGGCCGCTGTTTTGTTTGCGGCTTGTGATAATAAGGAGAATTCTTACAATTTTGCACAAATCATTTATCCGAGCGGATACGGCTCTGTGCTTTATGCCGACCAGACCGTTGATTCTTTGAGGTTTGCCACCACTTTCGATTGGTCTATTTCCGTGCCGGCCAACTGGATGCATGTCAATGAAGATTCCATGGCTGGAACTGTACCACAAGGATATTATATGGTGAAAAAGATTGATGTGAAGTTGGATGTAAACAACACAGATACGATTCGTACGGATTACATCTATTTCCATGCCGATGGCAAGACGTTGGTGACAGCCTACACGCAATATCACTATTTGAATATCGAGCGTCCGGTGCGCAGAAACTACCAGTTCACGTTGCAGGATACGGCTCGTCAGGTGCGTGACAGTTTGGTGTTCCAGACTTATGGTGACGACTGGACGTTGGCTTTCAAGGGAGGGGAGCCTGCGTGGGTGCGTTTGGCTGACGGGGCACCCACTTCCGGACGTTCCGGGAAATATACCGTGCATTACCAATTAGACCAGAACACGACGACAGCCGAACGTACGGCCGTGTTGGAACTGAAGAGCCGGGGCGTTTCGACAGGCATCCGGATTAAACAGTTAGGGTTGAAAGCCGAAGAAGATTAAATGGTTAGGCAATATATTTTTATCTAATTATCAATATTAATTTGACATGAAAAAACATTTTGTGAACAAGGCTCTTTCTGCGGCTTTGTTAGGATGGGGATTGTGTGCATCCGTTTCGGTCGGAGCCGCAGTCCCTGATTCGGTGTACCTTATGGCCTATAATGTGCATGTGGGCAATGGGTTGAATTTTGCTTGGAGTGCGAACCGGCAGGTGTGGAAGGGGATTGGCCCTGGCCATGCTTTCGTCAAGAGCGATTTCGGAACGTGGGGGGCAGAGAAGAAAATGTACAATCCGAACCTGATGCAGATGCCGGACGGGACATGGCGTTGCGTGTTTCAGGTGAACGATTATGCCAACCAGTTTGCCGTGGCTTATAGTGAAGATTTGGTGAAATGGAGGCCGCAGGACTATCCTTATATGGAAGGGGTGAACAGCTGCATTGCACCGGTTTTGTCTTACGATGCGGCAACGGCTACTTATAAGGTGTTGTTCAAGACCAAGGATGGTGGGGTGTACGAAACCGTTTCCAAAGATTTTTATCATTTCAGCAAGCCGCGTAAAGTCGATGCTTCCGTTTATCCTTCGGTGACGGAGCAGGCACTTGTGGACGGACAGCCGGTGAACGGACAGGTATTCAGGGTGCCGTATGCCGGAGTGGAGCGCATGGTACAGGCTGTAGAAAGCGCAGCATATTGGGCAGCACTCAACGGAGAATTGGCGCGAGACAATGAAGTGCGTTTCCAAGGCTTGAAACCTCTTGAAGCCACGATCAAGATAGATGCGGGCCGGACGAAGAAGATCAGTGACAAATTGATCGGTATCTTTTTTGAGGACATCAGTTATGCTGCCGATGGTGGTTTGTATGCCGAGTTGGTGCAGAACCGTGATTTTGAATATTCCCAAGCCGATGTCAAGGGGGGAAACAAGGCTTGGAAAGCCGATTTTGCCTGGACGTTGGAAGGCAACGGCGGGACGTGGGAGATACGGAAATCCGAGCCTATCCATGAAAACAACCCGAATTATGCCGTCGTGGACGTGAAACAGCCTGGCCAAGTGGCTTTGTTGAATGGCGGTTTCGACGGTATTCCCGTCCGTGAAGGTGAGAAATACGATTTGTCGGTGTTTGCCAAACAGTTGGAGGGAAAAGGCGGAAAGATACGGGTGAGCCTCGTGCAGGACGGTCGGGTGATGGCACAGACCATCCTTAAAGCACCCAAGTCGGATTGGAAGAAAATGACTGCGGTGTTGAAAGCCGATGCCGATGCCGACCACGCGTCCATTAAAGTGGAACCTTTGGGGACGGGCAAGGTGGCTTTGGACATGATTTCGCTTTTCCCGCAACAGACGTTCAAAGGGAGAAAGAACGGTTTGCGGGCCGATTTAGCTCAGGCGTTGGCCGATTTGAAACCGAAGTTCATGCGCTTCCCTGGCGGCTGTGTGGCTCATGGAGACGGTCTGCACAACATTTATAATTGGAAGGAGACGATTGGACCGTTGGAAGCCCGCAAACCTCAACGCAACTTGTGGGGTTACCATCAGACGAAAGGATTGGGTTATTATGAGTTTTTCCAATTCTGTGAGGATATCGGGTGCGAACCGCTTCCGGTGTTGGCAGCCGGTGTGAGTTGCCAGAACTCGAGCGACTGCGGGCATGGACAGCAGGGAGGTATCCCGATGGACAAGATGCCGGAATACGTACAGGATGTGTTGGACTTGATTGAGTGGGCCAACGGGGATGCCAAGACTACGAAATGGGGCAAAGTCCGTGCCGAGCAGGGACACCCGGCACCGTTTAACCTGAAGTATATCGGCATCGGCAACGAAGATTTGATTTCCAAAACGTTTGAAGAACGCTATCTGATGATTGTCAAAGCCGTGAAAGAGAAGTATCCTGACATCGTCGTTTGCGGTACGTCAGGACCGTGGTCGGAAGGTAGTGATTACGAGACCGGTTGGCGTTTGGCTAAAGACCATAAGATAGACATGATTGACGAGCATTATTATCAGACGCCCGGTTGGTTCATTTATCATCAGGACTATTATGACCAATACGACCGTAACGGTTCCAAAGTGTATTTGGGCGAATACGCGGCTCATGCTCCCGGCCGTCCCAACAACATAGAGACGGCCTTGTGCGAAGCCTTGCACATTTGCGGCATGGAGCGCAACGGTGATGTGGTGGCCATGAGTTCGTATGCTCCTTTGTTGGCCAAGGATGGACATGTGAATTGGAATCCGGACATGATTTATTTCAATAACAAAGAGGTGAAGCCCACAGTAGGTTACTACGTGCAGAAGCTTTGCGGCAACTATTGCGGCGACGAGTATATCGAAAGCACGCTTTCGGTGAACGAAGGCCGTAGGGGAGTACGCGATCGTCTGGCTGTCAGCACGGTACGCGATACCAAAACTGGAAAGGTGTACATTAAAATGGTGAACCTCCTGAATCATCCCGTGAAAGGGAAACTGGACTTGTCGAGCCTGAAAGACCGTTTCGGCGAGGCGCAGAGTTTGGATGCCCGCCTGCATGTGTTGACCGGCAACTGGGACGACCGCAATGCCCGTCCGAAGGAGAGCGACATCAAGGTGAAACCTGAATTCGACTATGAACTTCCGGCTTATTCGTTCAGCCTGATTGAGATTTAAAGGCTTGTCCGTTAGCATAAAAGAACCTTGCCAAGAGCTGATTTTGCTTTTTGCAAGGTTTTTTTGTATTCTTAAATAAGAAGAATCTGCTCTTCGTTCGTATATATAATAAAGGAAAGATTATAAATCGAATCAAACAGAAAGTATACAATGGTGAAAGAAAGTTTATCAAGAGGTATGTTGCGGGTGGCGATGTGTGGTTGCCTCCTTTGCGGAGGAATCCCGCTAGCGGCACAAACTCAGGAATACCTGTCTGAAGTATGGTCGCCCGATTTGGGCAATGGCATGTACAAGAATCCGGTGATTCATGCGGATTATTCCGACCCCGATGTCTGTGCCGTGGGGAATGATTTCTATCTGACGGCCTCCAGTTTCTCCTGTGTGCCCGGCCTACCCATCCTCCATTCCAAGGATTTGGTGAATTGGAAAGTCGTGAACTATGCCCTGAAGGAGTTGGTCCCGACGGACTTTTACGCTACCGTGCAGCATGGCAGGGGAGTATGGGCACCGAGTATCCGTTACCACGAAGGGGAGTACTATATCTATTGGGGCGACCCGGACTTCGGCGTGTATATGGTCAAGGCGGAAGACCCTGCCGGCGAATGGTCTGAGCCGGTGTTGGTCAAGGCTGCCAAAGGCATTATCGACCCCTGTCCGTTGTGGGACGATGACGGGAAGTGTTATCTGGCTTACGCATGGGCTGGGAGCCGTGCACAAATCAATTCCGTGTTGTGTGTGGCCGAAATGAATGCGGAGGGCACGAAAGTAGTCGGCCCTTCCCGCATCGTGTATGACGGAAATGATGATGTGAACCACACAGCCGAGGGACCTAAGTTTTATAAACGCAACGGTTACTATTACCTGATGTTTCCGGCCGGTGGCGTGCAAATGGGATGGCAGATGGCCGCCCGCAGCCGCAACGTGTACGGGCCGTACGAGGCGCGGCGCGTCATGGAGCAAGGGGATACTCCGGTCAACGGACCCCATCAGGGCGGTTGGGTGCAGACCGCATCCGGCGAAGACTGGTTCGTGCACTTCCAGGATAAAGGATGCTACGGCCGTGTGGCTTGGCTCGAACCCATGACGTGGAAAGACGACTGGCCGGTGGTGGGCGAGGATAAGGACGGTGACGGTTGCGGCAATCCCGTACTGACCTACCGCAAGCCGTCCGTGCCGTCTTCCGTCCGGGTGAATCCGGCCGAAAGCGACGAATTCGACACTACGGAGCTTGGGTTGCAGTGGCAATGGCATTCCAATTATCAGGATTTATACGGATTTACCACTCCGTACGGTTTTATCCGTTTATATTCTTGGCCGTTATCCGAAAAGTATATAAATTTGTGGGAAGCATCCAATATGTTGCTCCAGAAGTTCCCCGCCGAGACTTTTACGGCCACGACAAAAGTCACGGTGGTGAGCAAGGAAGACGGTCAGGAAGGCGGCCTGATAGTCATGGGATGGGATTATGCGGCACTGACCGTGCGTCGGGAGGGCGACCGTTTCATCCTCATTCAGCGGGTTTGTAAGGATGCAGAGCAAGGCGGGAAGGAATCTGTGGAAAAATTGGCGGGTTTCGAGCCGTCCGAACGTCAAACTATCATTTATTCACCTACGGTCAGCCGTTCGGTCTATTTGCGGGTACAAGTAGCCGGAGAAGGGATGTGCCGTTTTGCATACAGTCTCGACGGTCAGACGTTTACTCCCTGTGGCAAGCCGTTTAAAGCCCGTCAGGGCAAGTGGATAGGCGCAAAGGTGGGCTTCGTATGCGTGGAGCCGTATGCCGAACCTGCGGCCAACCGGGGATGGATGGATGTAGACTGGTTCCGAGTTACTCCGTAAACGGGAAAAACACTCATTTTAAAATATAAAAACAACATGAAAAAACAAACATCTATGCTTGCGGTCCTTCCCGTTCTGTTCGGGTTCTTTGTGATGGGCTTTTGTGACATTGTCGGTATTTCGTCGGATTATGCGCGCGAAGCGTTCGGTTGGAGCCATACCATGGCCGGTTTCGTGCCTTCGATGGTTTTCATCTGGTTCCTTTTTTTTAGCATACCGGTGGGTATCAAAATGAATGCATGGGGACGTAAGAATACCGTCATGCTCAGTATGGCGGTCACGCTTGTGGGTATGCTTATCCCGTTGTTGAAGACCGATTGGGCCTGTCTTGTGGGATATGCCCTGTTGGGAATCGGCAACACCATCCTGCAAGTGTCGCTCAATCCTTTGTTGAACAATGTGGTGACCGACCAGAAACTGTTGACCAGCAGTCTGACCGCCGGGCAGGTTGTCAAGGCTGTTTCTTCGTTCTGCGGCCCGTTCATCATGCTTTTTGCCGTGAACGTGCTGGGCGGCGGCGACAAGGACAACTGGTATCTGGCTTTCCCCGTGCTCGGTGCCATTACGTTAGTGTCCGCCCTTTGGCTGTACTTCACACCCATACCCCATGAGAAAAGGGAAGACAGCGGCGTGACGATGGGGAAGGTGTGGGGCTTGCTGTCCGACCGTACCATCCTGTTGCTCTTCCTGGGTATCTTCTTCGTAGTGGGTATCGACGTGGCCACGAACTTCATCAGTTCGAAAGTCATGATAACCCGTTTCGGTTGGGATACATCGGATGCCGGTATGGCTCCTCAAGTGTACTTCATTTGCCGTACGGTGGGAGCGTTCCTCGGCGTGTTCTTCATGACCAAGATATCCGAGATGAAGTATTTCCGTATCAATATCCTGGCCGCTATTGCCGCCATTTTGGTGTTGGCTTTCTATGAAGATGCCACGGTGGATCTGATTTGTGTGGGCGGCATCGGATTCTTCTGCTCTTGTATTTTCTCCATCATCTACTCCATGGCCGTACAGCGCATGCCGGAGAAAGCCAATCTGATTTCCGGTCTGATGATTACGGCGGTGGCCGGTGGCGGTGCGGTGACCCCGTTGATTGGTGCGGCTACGGACGCGGCCGGTATCACAGCCGGTGTGTGCGTGCTGCTGATTTGTGCTTTCTATCTCACTTTCTGCGCATACGGCGTGAAGAGTACACGATAGGGATTTTTAGAATGATAACAATGAAACGGATAAACTATAAAATAGGATTTGTATTGCTGTTGGGATTGTGCTGCCGTCCGGTGGCGGCCCAACAGCGGGTCGATGTAGAGAAAGACTTGCAATACTGCCATCGTCAGGTGGCACGTGCATTGGCAGGTTTGAAGAAAGACGGCGGATGGGATTATACCCGGATGCCGCGTAACATTCTTGCGGAAGATTTGAAGGAGGGTCGGACAGAGTGGAATTGTCGTCCGGCTACACCCGAAGAATGGTGCGGCGGTTTTTGGCCGGGCGTGTTGTGGTATGACTATGAATATGGGGGCGAGGCTTACATCGGACGTCAGGCCCGGAACTACACGGCCTCACTGGCTTATTTGGCCGACCGTGACCCGTACGACCATGATTTGGGCTTTCTGGTGTATTGCAGTTTCGGCAACGGGATGCGCATCGCGCCTTGTGCATCCTATCGGGATGTCATTGTAGGCACGGCTAACCAGTTGGCCAAACTCTTCAACCCCCGGATAGGTACCATTCTGAGTTGGCCGCGTGAGGTCGAAAAACAAGGATGGCCGCACAATACCATCATGGACAATATGATTAACTTGGAGATGCTTTTCTGGGCTTCCCGTAACGGTGGCGGACAAAACTTGTACGACGTCGCTGTGCGTCATGCCGAGACGACCATGAACAACCATTTCCGCAAGGACGGTTCTTGCTATCATGTGGCGGTCTACGACACGGTGAGCGGTAAGTTGATAAAAGGTGTCACGCATCAGGGGTATTCGGACCGGTCGATGTGGGCGAGGGGACAGTCTTGGGCCATTTACGGCTACACGATGGTGTATCGTGAGACCCGTGACCCTCGTTTTCTGGCTTTTGCGCAAAAGGTGACGGATGTGTACCTCAAACGTTTGCCCGAACGCTCGGACGACTGGGTACCGTTGTGGGACTTCGACGACCCGTCGCCATCGGCACCCAAGGATGCTTCGGCAGCCTGTGTGGTGGCTTCCGCTTTGTTGGAACTGAGCGTTTATGTGGATGCCGGGAAAGGACAGCAATATCGCAAGGCGGCAGAAAATATGTTGTCATCCCTGAGCCGGAACTACCAGAGCGGAGAACGTTGCGTGTCTTTCCTGCTTCACAGTACGGGACACCATCCGGCCGGGAGCGAGATAGACGCTTCCATCATCTATGCTGATTACTATTATTATGAGGCCTTGTTGCGCTTGCGCCGGTTGCAGCAAGGACGTCCGGTGTTAGGTATCGGATGACGACTTGAAACTTTCGGGTTTCTCTTTCACGGCCATATTGCGGTCGAGGGAGAGACCCGAAATATTTGTATACATAAAGTTGAGATAAACATGCTGTATGGTTTTGAAATAAAATAATGGTACGAAATGAAGACAATGGTTTGGATGGCCGTGGCAGGTGTGATATGGACTTGTTGGGGCTGCAAAGACGAAAATGGTGTAAAGAAAGGAAAAGACGAACCGTGGGTTGTGGAAATCAAATCCTTCGAGGGAGATGAGTTGAAAGTGTCGGATATTTTGGCACGTATAGATACAGTGGAGTTGTATACGGATGGGAAGGCCATGGCTTCGATAGGAGATTTGTGTTTTCTGGATTCCATGGTCTATATATTGGACGCTTCGAAAGCCGTGTCGGCCTTCAACCTGCGTACAGGGAGATTATGCAAGCAGATACGGACGGTGGGACGGGGGCATAACGAGTATATTATGCCAAACGCTATTGCTTCAGGAGGCGGCCGGGTGCACTTGATGGATTTTTCCGGAAGATGTATCCTCTCTTATGATGCAGACCTGAATTTGTTGCACCGTACGCCTGTGGACTTTATGATGCATGACATTATTCCTGTAGATGACGGATTCTTACTTAGTAACAGCTCTCCCGGAGACCGTGAAGAATTGATTATTCATACGGATACATCGGGCAAAGTATTGGGTAAGTTCCTTTCTGCTGATTTAAGTCAGGCTATTTGGCCGGTGGGCAAACCTTTTATCCGTAATCCGAAGGGGGACGTTTTCCTGAAAGCACCCTTTTCCAACGGTATTTATGTTTGGCGCGATACGGTTCCGGTATTGGCTTATCGTGCGGACTATGGTAGCCTGACTCCCGAACAAGGTCGGGAGGCGGAAGACTTCCTGAGTGCGGGAAAGGTCGGGACGTTTCATGATTTCTTGACCTCCGACCGTTGGTTGGGTATTTTTGAATATTCAGATGAGGTCTATTGTCACATGGAAAGCCTGTCCGACGGACAATCCCACCTTCAAGGAAAGCTTGTGCGAGATGTCCCCGGTTTTTATCCCCAGTGGCAGTATGGTGAAGCGTTGGTTGGGGTTGTTCACGGTGATGATTACGGCAGCGAGGCCAAACTTCAAGAAACAAGATTGGGGGCGGTTCTCTTTTTTTATTATTTGAAATAAAAATAGGGATACAAACTTTTTTTCTTACTTTTTTCACATTTTTATTTGAACTTCGAATCGAATCTCGTATATTTGCGGATGTAAGTAGGGAAACTCTTACATTTATACTTTTCCAGTGGGGACGATGTGGAAGATGGAGTAGCATCGTCCCCACATTTATTCTTAATCGCAAACCGGAAAACCATTGTGTTATGATTGGTTTTCCGGTTTGTGATAACAAGACACCTATAATTTCAAGATATCTTCTTTGGAAAGTCCGGTGGCACGAGAAATATCTTCCATGGAAAGCCCCATGGCTTTCAGGTTCCGTGCTGTGGATAATATCCCTTCAGCTCTTCCTTCAGCTCTACCTTCAGCTCTTCCTTCGGTCAGTCCTTCCAGTTTGGCTGTGCTCAACACGTCATTCTGTATCATAATGGCATTGAGATGTTCGTCATAGGCGTACCGTTCACCGGGCGTCATGCTGTAGTACTTCAGTTTCTCCCGTGCTTCGCTCAACCCCGGAGTTTTCGTATCCGGCTCGATTTCTCCGGTTTTCAGGTAGTTCACCCATTCTTCCAGTGGCGTCTTTGCGACCTTGTCGAACTCGTTCACGCGGATGATGTAATATTCCGGGAAGATCTCCCTTGGGTATTTGGGCAGGATGGCATCCTCCTGCTTGGTCGAGATTTGCAGTTCATCGGAAGTGTGCACGCCGATGAAACGGTTCTGCCCGTGGTAGAGGTAGTCGTTGCCTTTTCCCAAATCGAAATAGACGATGCTGATGGAGTACACCTTCTTGATGTTTCCATAGCTCTCACCTAATGAAATGTGTTCGGTGATGGTCTTGGCCACGCCGTAGAGAATGCGTTCCAGATAATAAACTTCCCGCGTGTTCTGCACCTCCACGAGTATGATTTCTCCCTTGCTGTTCTTTGCCTTGATGTCCACGCGGTTGAACTTGTCGGTTTCGGCCAATTGGTTTCCCTCACTTTCCAGTATTTCCACGATTTGCGTCTTGTCCTCGAAGAGCACGGTGAGCAGCCCTTCCAACACGGCGAAGTTGGCCTTGTCGCGTAGCATCCGCTTGATGGCCCAGTCGAATCGTATGTATCTGTCCTTTAACTTGCCCATAAGAATCTTGTTTTAGGGTTTATGCCGATACAAAGGAACGGATTTATCGTAATAAATCAAAATGGAAGGTAGTGAAAATTGTTTTTCTTTGGATTTGTTAATGATTCGTAAATTCCGCTTCCATTTGTGTGCTTTTTGCTGCACTTGTTCGTAAACCGTATAAAAACAGAAAAGATTTAAAAGACGATGAAGGATGTGACAAAACGGAAATGGAGGCCAAGCCGCCGCGTTTGGCAACTGTCTGTGGCGGCGGTGGCATGTGCGCTTGCGGGATTGTTGGGAGGTATGCTGAAAAAGCCGGATTATTATGATGCGAAGAAGGTCCGTGCCAGCATTCTGGAGGCCAATCCCGGTTTGGGGGCAGTGCTCAAACTGTATGAGGGCGACAGCCTGAAATATGCGGCAACTCTCTACCTGATAGACAACTTGGGCTATCACCAAGGGATGGACAGTGCGGACATGCGCGGGCTGTATGCGGCCTACGAGTTGTTTGCCACGGGGCGTTATGGTTACCAACAGGCCATGGATTCAGCCTACCGCCTTTACGGCACATCCGGCGTGCGCGATGTACGGTGGAAGAAGGATGCCTATATCGACCCTGGCTATCTGGTGCGCAACATTGAATGGGCTTTCAAGGTTTGGCGCGAGCAGCCGTGGGGGAAGAACGTCCCTTTCTCCCAATTCTGCGAGTACGTGTTGCCTTACCGCGTGGGCAACGAGAAACTGGAGCCATGGCGTGAGAAGCTCTATTATGAGTTCATGCCGGCCATCGAGCGGCATATAGACGACCCGAGGATGGAAGACCCCGCATACGCGGCGGGCATCCTTCTCGACAGCCTCTTCAAGTCCCCCTACCGCTTTACGGGCCAGATGGGCAGTGACGTGCATATCGGTCTGCGCATCGCGGAATGGAAGTCCGGGAGTTGCCTGGACCTCTGCCACATGGCCGTTTACATATTCCGTGCCTTGGGCATCCCCTGCGGGGTGGAGGAACTGCCCTTGCGCGGTGACAACAATGTGCCCCACTATTGGAACTTCTTCGTGGATCCTCAGGGGCAGACGTGGTGGTTTTCGATGTTCTACTGGCGCCAACGTCTGGGCATGCCCGAGGACTATGGCGACGTGTACGGCAAGGTGTTCCGCCAACGTTTCGGTCTGAATCGTGCGTTGGCCGGGAATCTTCCCGGTGCACCGGAGTGCCTGCATCCCGTGTTCCGTTATCCTCTTTTTGAAGATGTCACGGGTGTGTATGCCGGAAAGAATTCTTTTACCGTGTGCGTGCCCGGCAATCGGTTGACCGTCCCGGTGGAGAAAGGTAGCCCGCTTTACCTTTGCATGTCCACGCGTCTGGAGTGGAAACCTGTGGCCTGCATCTCCTACAATGGTGCAGAGGCCCGTTTCCCGGACTGTCACGGCGGCACGGTGTACTGTCTGGCCGTTTATGATGCCGCTTCCAAGCGCCTGCGCACCGTGTCCCATCCCTTCGTGATGGACAAGGAGACCGGTGCCCTGACTTTCCATTCCCCCGGGAAGCGCAAGGGCGATGTCGTGGTGTTGAGCAAGTTCGGGATGATAGGCGAGTTCTACCTCGGGCGCATGGTGGGTGGCGTGTTCGAGGGCAGCGACACGCCCGACTTCCGTCTCCGCGACACGCTCTTCCTTATCCGCGAAGCCCCGTCGCGCCTTTGCACGGTGGCACGCACCGACACGGTGAGTCGTTACCGTTACGTCCGTTATTTCGGCCCTTACAAGGGCTACTGCGACGTGTCCGAGGTTTCGTTCCTCGCTCCCGACGGTTCCGCATTGCAAGGCACGGTCATCGGTCCCGAACGCGGCGCATACGGCAACAATTCCTATTTCAAGGCCATGGATGGGGACCTCACGACTTCCTACGGACATCCCACGCTCTACGGTGGATGGGTGGGTCTGGATTTGGGCGAGGGGAAGGCCGTGGGCGCAGTGTCCTACTCTCCCCGCCACCGTGACAACTTCGTCCGTCCGGGCGACACCTACGAGCTGTTCGTTTGTGACGGCGGCGGATGGAAGTCGGTCGGGGTACAGGTGGCGCAGTCCGACTCGCTCCTCTACCGCGACATCCCCCTCGACGCGCTCATGCTTCTGAGGAACCTTACACGCGGGGTGGACGAACGTGTTTTTGAATACAAGGACGGGAAACAGAAATTTTGGTAATGGTTAATACTTTCCAGGTTATGAAAAGAATAAACAAGACAGATTTAAGATTGATATACCCATCCGTATTATGGGGTGCCTTGTGGTTGTGCGAGGCTTCGGGCTTTGTTTTCATGTTGTCGGAGTGGCGGGGCTATCCCCAGTGGCATGACCTGATGTCCACGGAGACGTTCCGGGCGGATGCCCTTCACTTCAAGTTCCTGTATGCCTTCTGCATCTCCGCGTCCGTCCTTTTGGTTGTGACGGCAGTGGTTTTCCGGCATTCCTTGCTCCGTAGTCTGGAACTTCTCAAGTTGGCGGACGAAGAACGTTCCATTGATGCTATGCGTGAGGCGTTGTCTTCCGCCCTCGCTTCTTTCTCAGTCAATACGTCTGACGGGTATATGTCGTACGATGGTTGTACGGTCAAGGTGCCTCCCCGTGTGGCCGTGTTTTTGGACGCTTTGGTATTGAAGGAAGATCACACCTTGTCGTTGGAAGAACTCAATGGACTGTTCCATGCAAGATTTTATGACGGCACGGAAAGCAGCCATTCCCGGATAAGGAATATGAAATGTACGGTACATAAGACCCTTCAGGATACTCCGTTCGATGTGGTCAGGGACGCTTTCGGGAACTTCCGCTTGGTTCTGAAGAGGTAAGCAGGGAAAGGATGCCCTTTGTGTTCCTTTTCTGCCTCTTGTTTTTGCCGCAAATCGGAAAATCGTTGTGCTGTGACTGGTTTTCCGGTTTGCGGTAATTGTTTTTGGTTTCTTTGCTTGGTTTTTCTAAGCTTCCTCCCCATACAGGGAGATATGTGGGAAAATCCATTCGCATCCTTCATACTTGCTGTTTTACAGATTGTTAAGGTGAACTTTCCTCATCCATGGGGTTCACCGGGCATTCACCGGAAAGGGGCACGGGGATACCGGACGGGGACGATTACCGCTGAAAGAAGGCTGAAGGACGGATGAGCATATCATTCACCGGAACCTTTTGTATTCCAGAAGCTTGCAAAGTGTCCTGAAGGATGAAGCATATTTTTGAAAACTTGCCGTGTATGTCCATTTGGAGGGGCGGGTCTGCGCCAACCTGTTTTGCCATGCCGCAGGCGTTAACGGTGCATTACTTGGCGTTAACATGACGTTAACAAGGCGTTAACGGTGTGTTAATTAGGGAAAAACGGTACTACCGTATTTTCTAAGCTGTTGGAAATAAGGCGTTAATGTCTTGTTAATGGTGCTGATAAAATCGTTAATGAAAAAGTACGGTAGTTAACATTGTCATTCAGAAATTTTGTGATTACTTTGCCTGCGAATCCCACGCAGGTGGTCGGCAAAAAAGAGCGTGAAGCCGCGAAACCTGTAAAGGGTATAATTTTAAAACTTTAAAACAATGAAGAAGAAAAAATTCTTCGCGCCCTTGGTGGGCGCATTGGTGTTGGGCCTGTCGGCCTACGCCGGGTATCGCACGTATGATGCGTACAATGTAGTGAGTGAAAGTGACTTGTTGTTGGCGAATGCGGAAGCATTGGCTAATAATAATGAGTCTACTCCCGCTTTTAAGCGAGAAGAAGGCGAGTGTGTCATCAATGTAGGAGCAAAGGGTAAAATAAAGTTATTTGGAGGAACAATTCTCGAAGCCGATGCCAAGGGGAATATTTCTTTCACGGGTAAAGTCGTTTGTATTGGACAAGGTGATGTTTCTTGCAGGCCAATTGAGTGTATTGATTTGTATGAAGTCATATTAAATTAAAAAAAATAAAAGGGGGGCTTCCCCCTATTTTACATAAAAGATAAAGAGATGGGAAGGACGATTTTATTAAAAATGCTATTGTTTTTTGGGATAGTATTTGCCTTTTGTACTTGTGGGAAAAGGCCAGTGGCAGATTTGCCAACCTTTCATGTGGATGTAAAACAGCGCGACAGTGCAAGTTGTTTCTTTTCCGGTTATAGTTATGTCATGTTGGAAACAAATATGGAATGTTTGTTGACTGATGTTGATAAAATCAAAGTGGATTCAGAGAAAATTGCTGTTTTGGACCGAGAGCGGATTTTGTTTTATGAACATGATACTGGGCGTTTTATTGGTAAAATTGACAGATTGGGTAAAGGGCATAATGAATATCTTTCGATAGACGATTTTATAGTCCGCGATTCATTAGTTTATGTTTTGTCTGCTATGCAGCATGCCATATTGGTTTATGATGTGTATGGGCATCCAATAAAAGAAATTCAGTTGGATGCTTTTTATAAGCATTTTGACTTTTGGGATGAACATCGAGTATTTTTGTCTTCTGACTTTGGTAATGATACTTATTATAACTTCGTGTTATTTGATTTGCGAACGGGGACTGTTCTAAGAAGATTCGATGAGTTCTCCCAAAATGAAAGTGTCTTTTTTAATTCTTTTAGTTCGTTTAGTGGGAGAAATAATAAGGAATTATATGTAATTCATCCTTTTGATTATACGATATATACCTTAACGGATACAGTATTTGTTCCTTATTGTAGATTTGATTTTAATACGGAAGAGACGTTTGATATGGGAAAGTCTTTTGCTGAGTTATCAGATCAGACGAGGAATAAAAGCGTTGTAAAATATTTGGGGAATCTTATTGAAAGTGACAGTGTGATGTATTTGACTTTTGATTTGTTTGATTCACATGGAATAGGTACTTATTTATATAAGAGATGTGGTCAACAAAGTTATTTGATAAGAATTAATGAAGATTTTATTTCAGATTTTCCGTATTTGTCAAGTCCAAAAGGAATACATGGAAATACGTTAATCTCTGTGCTTTCCGCGTCCACTATATTGGATATTGAAGAAACGTATGGTTTGTCCTTTTTTAGAAAGAAAGGTTTAAACAAAGAAGATAATCATGTAATATTCTTTCATAAATTAGAATGATTGATATGAGGAATGCCAGTATTTTGTTGATAGGAGTATTTTTTGCTTTAATGTCATGTTCTGAAAAAGAAAGTTTTAAAAAAGGTATCATTCAATTACAGTCTCATCCAATAACATTGCCTTTAGATAAAATGAGGTGCATGTGGAATGGCAAGGATACACTTTCATTGCATGGCAAAATCAATCCAAATTTTAAGTTGGTTGTTTTTTTGGATACTGTCGCATGTTCATCTTGTGAATTGAAGGCAATGTATATGTGGAATGAAATGTTAGATAAAACAAAGATGTATGCCCCTGAATTATCTGTTTATTTTATATTTCTTCCATTGAACAAGGATTTGGATTCATTTTATTTTACGATGAGAACAATGTCCCCTTCTTTGCCGATATATGTGGATACGGCAGGTGCCTTCATCCGTGAGAATCCCCATATTCCGAGAGAAGCCGTATACCATACCTTCTTGTTGGACAAAGACAACCGTGTTGTGTTGGTGGGAAATCCATCAAGAAGTGAGAAGATAGAGGAAATGTTCTGGCAAATCGTGGAAGAAAAGTTAGGTAAACGAGAATAATATGAAACGTATAATCCGTCATATCCCTTCCTTGCTGTTAGGTGCGTGCTTCGTGGCCTCCGGTTGGCTGAAAGGCGTGGACCCTTACGGCACGTCGCTGAAACTGTCGGAGTATTTCCGCGTGTGGGGTTGGAGCGGCTTCGTGGCCGACCATCCCTTGGCATGGTCGGTGTGTCTCTGTGCCGGGGAGTTGTGCATGGGGCTGCTCCTGCTTTCGGGCGTGTTCCGCAAGGCGGTGGCCTGGGGTACGGTGGCGGTGATGTCTGCCTTTACCGCACTGACGGTTTGGCTGGCTTTCTCGCCCATGGGGCTGTCGGTGCAGGATTGCGGCTGCTTCGGCGAGGCTTTCACGTTGGGTCATGGGGCTACGCTGCTGAAAAACATCATGTTGTGGGCTTTGTCGGTCTGGCATCTGTGGGTAGTGTGGGCAGAGCACCAGTGCGGCCTGAAAGGGTGGCGTACGGTCTCCTGCTGTGCGGTCTTTTCCTTGGCAGTTCCCCTCTACTCGGCGGTCTGGCTTCCCCCGGTGGATTTCCTGCCTTTCGGCCGTGGGGCGGCTTTGCCTGCCGTGCCGGGTTTCGGGGTGTATGACGGAAGGTATGAAGAGGTGACGGATTCTTTGATGGAGGTGTCCGGGTCAAAGCCCTTGGTGGCGGTGGTGTCGCGGCGCACGCTTACGGCGGACGACCTGCGCAAGCTGTCCGGCCTTCTTGCCGAAGCCGGGGCCGGGCGCATCTCCCTCTGCCTGTGGACGCTTCCCGGCCTGGATGGCGGGGTGGGTATGGACGTTTTCTATACGGACGAGGTGACGCTGAAGTCGCTGCTGCGTGCCGAAGCGGGTCTCGTGGTGGTGGACGGGGGCATCGTGCGTGCCAAGCGCAACCTGCCGGTGTTCCGTCCGGAGCGGTTCGGCCGGAGGGTCACGGTGGAAGAGATGATGGAGGAGGACGCAGGCCTGCCGTGGCGTTACGGCGTTTGCGTGTTGGCGGGCCTGGCGGTGATGGTCTGGGTGCGCCGTAAAGAAACGGAGGGCGGACGATGAAGGCGGCATGGGGCGTGGCGTATAAGGTGGCGTGCGGCGTGTGCCTCGTGTGGTTGCTCATTGTGTTGGGCGTGGTCGTGCACTACGGTTGGCGTGCCTTGGTGGCCGACACGTTCGTCATCCCGTCGGACTCGATGTCGCCCACGCTGCTTCCGGGCGACAAGGTACGGGTGGACAAGACGATCTTCGGTGCGCGGCTCTACACGTCGCTGGACTTCTCGGACGGGCGTATGGAGAGCATCCGCACACGGGGGCGGCGCGGCCTGCGCTACAACGACATCGTGGTGTTCAACTATCCGGTGAATGACAAGGGTCGCATCGGCTTCAAGATGAATTACGTGTACGTGAAGCGCGTGGTGGCCTTGCCGGGCGACACGATAGCCTTCGTGCACAGCCGTCCGGTGAACAGCCATTATGAGGGCGCATTGGGGCTTGCGGAGGCGCAACGGCGGTTGGAGGAAACGCCGGACAGCCTGATACCTTGGTACGCGATGCGCAACATCCTGGTGGAGACGGCGGTGTTGGGTTATACCATCAAGGACATCCCACCGGTGTACGTGCCGCGCCGGGGTGACATCCTGCGTATGGACGACTGGCGCAAGGTGGAAATCTACCGCCGGGCGATAGAGTGGGAGACGGGGCGTACTTTGGCATGGGACGGTGAGCGCGGGCGGTGCCTGTCGGGCGGTCGGCCTTTGTCGTACTACCGTTTCCGGAAGGATTATTATTTCGTATGCGGCGATATGGCCTACGGGTCGAAGGATTCGCGCTACTGGGGCTTCGTGCCGGAAGAATACATCGTGGGCGTGGTGGACCGTGTAGTGGAGTCGCACCATCCCGTGACGGGGCGTGAACGGAGGGAACGCTGCGGACTAAACCTGACGAACAATGAATAAGGAACAATATAAATCGGTCAGGATATTCCTACCGATAATTTTAAAATTAAAATTATGACAAAAAGAAAGTTCTTCGCGCCCTTGGTGGGCGCGGTGGTGTTGGGCTTGTCAGCCTACACCGGGTATCGCACTTATGATGCGTACCATGGAGTGAGTGAAAGTGATTTGTTGTTGGAAAATGCAGAAGTGTTGGCACAAAATGAAGGGCCAAGACCTCCTGGAATCTTTGATTTCATTAACAATTATGAAGTCGCAGAGAAAATACCGGTAACGACTTCTGAATGTAATAGTGGGTCTATGTATTACAAAGGAGTTCGTATAACACTGTCGAATTGTAAGAACTATTCTTACGTAATATACCATTGGTGTTATGATGGTGGAAATCGGAATGAATGTACGAGTAGTCATGTGCAATCTTATTTGTAAATAATGTGTAATCCAAGAGGGGCGATATTATCGACCCTCTTAGTAACCCTTTTGTTTTTATGAAAACGATTTTATCTGTTTTATTAGTGATGGCATTTGTTTCTTGTTCAAAAAAAGATAGGTTCGCTGGAGATATAGAGAAGTGGGAACTTGATGCCAAGACGGATAGTACAATTACTATCAATATGAAAGAACACATGGTTGCCCAAAAAAATCTAAGTGAAATAATTTGCGATGTGAGTTATTTGGAGTTAGAAGCTACGGATGGCTCTTATTTGACAATCCCTGTTAATATCAAGCTTACGGATAGTTTGATATATGTATTGGATTTGGATGAACATTTGCGCTGTTTTAACCGTAATGGAAAATTCCTTCGTAACGGTTATAAAAAAGGCCGGGGACAAGGTGAGGTTATAAGTCTGTATGATTTTGATGTGGATAAAGACTATTTGTATTTGTTGGATGGGGCAAAATCCGCTATTTTAAGATACACCCATGATGGGCATTTCGTTGATTTATGTCAATTGCCTTTTAGAGCCATCCGCTTTAAACAGATGCATAATGGATGGTATCTGTTTGCGCTTGCTCCTTTTACCATGACGGACAAAGAAGAAAATTATAGTATAGTACTTACAGACAGTAGCTTTGTTGTGAAGAAGAAATATTTTTCGTCTTTGGGGATAGAAAAATCTATTCCTGTCGCGAGAACTCCTTATTTTGAGAATAGTGCAAATTCTGTTTATTTTGCTCCGATATATCAAAGAAGCATTTATCAGTTAAGAGATTCCATATTGTTTATGAAATACTATTTGAATTTCGGCACACCTTATTTTGAGCCTAGTAGGAACGTGAATGGGGAACAGGAAGCCCAAGAGAAAGGGATATTGTATACTTACGGGAATCCTATTCATGCCAATGATTATCTGATTCAGAACTTTTATACCTCAAGAGAGGTTAAAGGTTTGTTCTTGTATGATATTCAAAAGGATGAATCCTTGTTCATAAAAGAAGTTATAAATGACATGGATAATGTTATCCGTTTTAATTTTGATCTTACGAAGTTTTATGATGTCCATCAAAATTTGTTTGTAGGCTTGACTGATGTTTATTTCAAGGGCTCTCATACGGAAGAAGAAATAAAAGAGGGAACATCCCATTTGTCGGACGATGCCAAGTCTGTATTAGTTAGAAATGAGGGTGAAGAGGGAATAAATCCAATTTTAATGTTTTATCGGCTTAGAAAGGATATAATAAAATGAGTGTGGTAAAGTTTGGAATAAACATTATATTTCTTCTTTTAGCCTGTGTGGTAGGAACATCGTGTAATGATGCTGAAAGAATCAAGAGGGAAATCAGAAGGATGCAGGAGCAAGAGACTCATTTGCATTTGTCAGAAATGGATTTGTATACAATGGAAGACAATGAAAAGGAGGTGCTTTATTCTTTTGAGAGGTGTCCAATGAAGTTGGTTGTTTATGTGGATTCAACTTCTTGTTCTTCCTGCCTTATTAAAAATATGTACCATTGGTACGATGTTATTGATGAAGTAGAAAGGCGTTATCATGGGAAGTTGAAAACTGTTTTTATTTTTAATCCGATTAAGAAACAGTTAAGGATGTTTGAGTATGCCTATCGGAATAGTGCATTTGGCTATCCTATATTTGTAGATACGACAAATGTTTTTAGAAGGATGAATACTCATATTTCTAATAGTAAAGAGTATCATATATTCCTATTGAACGAGGAAAATCGGGTGGTCCTAGTGGGGTGTCCGTTGACAAATCCTGAGGTGAAGGAGATGCTATTTGATTGGGTCGACCAAAGTTTGGAGGCGAAACGGTAGTTTCTTGTTTTTAGAGCGAAACACAAAGCTTTTCATATGAAACCTGACGAATAATGAATAAGGAACAATATACATATATAATAAGGTATGGCGTGGCGGCTATAGCCGTGGCGGCGTTGTGTGCCCCTGTCGTGTGGCGGACGGAGGCGATGCCTTCCGTGTCGGACGTTTGGGGCTATCGGGCGGTGGCGGCTTTGGCCGTCTTGGTCTTGACGGCCGTATGCTTGGGACGGCGGTTGCCGCGCCTGCATTGGGCGGACGGCGTGGCCTTGTTTTGGTGGGTCTGCGTTTCGCTGAATTATGTGTTCGTGTCGCCCTATCCGGCTGCGGAGGTCTATGGCAAGGCCATGGCCTTGGGAGTGGCTTACGTAGCCTTGCGGTTGGTTATCCCTTACTGCGGAAGGGCTTTTACCCGGCTTTGGTGGGTCGGACTGTGTGCGGCAGGCGGCTATGAGCTTTGGACGGGCTTCATGCAGTTGGTGGGGCGGGAGGCATCCCGGCATCATCTGTTCGACGTGACGGGCACGTTTTTCAATCCCGGCCCGTATGCCATATTCGTGGCCGTGGTGTGGGCCGTGTCCGTAGCCTGGTGGTACAGGCATGGAGAGGCCTTTGCCGGGCGAGGCCGGTGGAGCCGGGTGGGGGCTTGGAGCGTGGCGGCAGTGGCGGTTTTTTGCTTTCCCGTATTGGTCGCCACGTGGAGCCGTGCGGCCTGGGTGGCTGTGGCGGTGGCTGCGGCCTGCCTGCTGTGGAAGAAGCATCGGCGATGGGTGCTTGGGGGAATGGGCGTGGCCGCGTGTGCAGGCGTGGCGGCTTACTTCCTGAAACAAGGGTCGGCAGACGGACGCCTGCTAATGACGATGGTGGCCGGACAAGCTTGGGCCGGGGAATGGCTTTGCGGGCACGGGCTTGGCGGCTATGCGCAGGCCTACGGTGCGGCGCAGGAGGCTTTCTTCGCAGCGCACCCCGGTTCACCGCTATCGGTGGTGGCCGGTAGTCCGGAGTATGCCTTCAACGGTGTGTTGGGTGTAGGCGTGGAACAGGGCGTGTTGGGGGCCGTACCGGCCTTGGTGTTGGGATTGTGGAGCTTGGCGGTGCTGTGCAAGCGTGGTGAGGTCTCAGCCTACGGTTGGTTGGTCTTGTTGGTCTCTTCCCTGTTTTCTTATCCTTTCGCCTTGTGGCCGTTTCTGTCGTTGGCCGTGGCGTGGGTCTCCTGGGCGGTGTCGCTCGAAGCCGGAACGGCGGAAGTGCGGTGGTGGAAGAGGACGGTCGTATGGCCTGTGGTGGCCGTGGGCGGTTGGTGCGTGTGGAACCTGTCGGTCGATACGGCCCGGCGCGTGGAGGCTTACGGGGAGTTCCGCCGCGTGCGTGGCATCCAGGATGTGGCATTTTTGGAAGATTACCGTAAAAAGTATGAGGATTTGAAAGCTTATCCGGATTTTTTGTTTACCTTTGGTACTGCGTTGCGGGAGGCCGGGTGTTACAACGAGAGTAATGCGGTGCTGCGCCAAGGCACAAGGGTAAGTTGCGACCCCGTGTTTTACACGCTGATGGGGAACAACTACCGGGATTTGGGGGCTATGGCAGAGGCCGAATCGGCTTACCGGAAAGCTTTCGTGATGTTGCCGGGTCGCATGTATCCGCTCTACCGGTTGATGAAGCTTTATGAAGCAGACGGACAAATGCAAAAGGCTGAGGAGGTAGCCCGGAAAATCATTGCTTTCAGGCCGAAGGTGGATTCCCCGGCGGTGCGGGAGATGAAAAACGAAGCGAAGAAGTTAACAAAAAGATAATAGGTATACCATGAAAAGCGGAATGGGAAAATATTTGCGTGGTGCTTTGTGGTGCTTGTGGGTGGCTGTCGTGCCGGTAGGGGCGCAACAGGTGCGTAAACTGTCGTTGACGGAAGCCATTGAAATAGCCAAACGGGATTCGTATGCGGCGCAGGTGGCCCGCTACAGTTTCTTAGGACAGTATTGGAACTACCGTTCTTACCGGGCGGAACTGCTGCCCTCGTTGAACCTTTCGGGCGGGGTGATGAACTTCGACCGTTCCATCGTGGAGGCCCGCGACCCGGACACGGGGCGTATCTCTTACGTGGACAACAACTCGCTTTCGAACGACCTGACTTTGTCCGTGGACCAGAACATCCCGTTTTTGGGCGGTACGTTGTCATTGCAGTCGTCACTGTCGCGGTTGGACCAGTTCAACTACGATTCGCAGACGTATAACACGGTGCCCCTCATCCTGAATTACACGCAGCCCATCCGGGCTTACAATGCCCTGAAGTGGCGGAAGAAGACGGCACCGCTGCAATACGAGAATGCGCAGAGGGCTTATCTGGAAACGATGCAGGACATCACCATCAACGTGACGAACCTGTTCTTTACGGTGCTTTCGGCGCAGGAAAATTACCGCCAAAGCTTGGCGGACTATGAGGACCGGAAACATCTTTTCGAGATTGCCAAGAAGAGGTTGGACTTGGGGACGACCACAAAAAGCGAGGTGTTGCAGATGGAACTTTCGTTGCTGAACGCCAAGATGAGCGTGAACAGCACGAGCCTCACGCTGAGAACCCAACTGTTCAGCCTGTTTTCTTATTTGCGCATTGTGGATTACGAAGACGTAGAACTGCTGCCGCCTTATTACATGCCGGAAATCGAGATGAACGCCGAACAGGTGCTCGACAAGGCATGGACGGGATCGTCGCATTCGATCGAACAACAGTTGAACCTGTTGGAGTCGCAGCGGGCATTGGCCGAGGCGAAGGCCAACAGGGGGGTGCAGGTGGAGTTCCGCGGGCGGCTCGGCCTGAGCCAGTCGGCGAGTGAGTTGCCTGCCGCTTACCGTCGCCTGAAAGACTACGAGACGGTGGGGCTTACGATGACCATCCCGATATACGACTGGGGCATGGGCCGGGGAAAGGTGCGCATGGCCAAGACGGACGTGGAAATCACCAAGACCCAGATAGAGCAGGCTAACATAGAATTTGCGCACGACGTGCGGACGAAGGTGCTGCAGTTCAACAACCAGGCCGAACAGTGCAAGACTTCACTCCGTGCGCAGGACATTGCCGCCGAACGTTACGACATCATGAAGAAGCGGTTCGAGAACGGGTCGGTGACGGTGACGGAGCTGAACACGGCGCAAGAGGAGTTTGAAAGCGCACAGCACCAGTACATCAGTCAACTGCAACAGTTCTGGACGGACTATTACGGCATACAGAAGTTGACGCTGTACGACTTTATCCGCAAGGAGAACATCGGGGTGAATTTTAATGATTTGGTAAATTAACGACAGACAGATATGAAACGGATTACGGGAATAAGCCTCGTGGTGTGGGCCGTTTGGGGAGCCGTGTGCGGCTGCAAGGAAACGGACGGACAAGACGAAGAAAAGGAACAGGCCATGGAGGGCGCGGTGCAGAAACTGAACGAGAATTATGTGGATACGATGATGTTGCACAAGGTGGTGTTCAACAAGCAAATCAAGTGCAACGGCAAGTTGAGGGCGGCGGCCAAAAGCGAACTGGCCATGCCGGCTACCGGGTTGTTGCATGCCATCCATGTGAAGAACGGCTCTTTGGTGAAGAAGGGCGCGTTGTTGGCTTCGGTGGACGACCGTGAAGCCCGGCGGGAACTGGCCAAGGCCGAACAGGAGATGGAGAAGGCGGAAGTGGAACTGGTGGACAAACTTATCGGACAGGGATATGACGAGACGATGGCCGGGGTGCCGGAAGCGATTCTCAAGAGGGCCAAAGTGACTTCGGGCTATACGTCGGCGGAATATGCCTTGCAGACGGCCCGGCTCAATCTGGAGCGGTGCAACCTCTATGCTCCTTTCGCAGGGCGCGTGGCCGACATGGATTGCAAACTTTACCAACAGCCGAAGGAGAAGTTCTGCACGTTGATAGACGACACTTGGTTCGACGTGGAGTTCTGCATCTTGGAGGCCGAATTGCAGTCGGTGAGCATCGGGCAGAAGGTCGTCGTGTCTCCTTTCGTGGACGAAAACGAGGAGTTCACGGGGAAGGTGACGGAGGTAAATCCGTCCATCGACGAGAAGGGGCAGGTGAAGATACGCGCAAGAATCAGGAACCGGGGCAATGTGTTGATGGAGGGGATGAACGTGAAGGTCGTCATCGAGAAGGAGGTGCCGGACATGTTTGTCGTACCCAAGGACGCGGTGGTGATGCGTGACGGTTTCCATGTGCTCTTCCGCTTGGAGGAAGGACACGCCGTGTGGACTTACGTGGATGTGGTGTATTCCAATATCAGCCAATATGCCGTGACAGGCAATGCGCGGAAGGAGACGAAGATAGAGGACGGCGATGTGGTAATCACGTCGGGCAACCTGAACCTGGCCGACGGGACGGAGGTCATCCCGCGCGAGAGGAAAGAAAAGAAGATGGACTAAGGAAAGGAAGCCGCCATGATTGTACGCAATTTGATTCACCGGCCCATTGCCGTGACGATGTGCCTGATCGCATTGATCGCCATCGGGTGTATCTCTTTCAAATATATACCGGTGTCGCTGATGCCGGACATCGACATTCCGCAGATTACGGTGCAGGTGTCTTATCCCGGAGCGTCGGTGCACGAGGTGGATGCCGAAGTGGTGGCTCCGTTGCGCAGCCAGTTGATGCAGGTGGCCGGACTGAAGGACATCCACAGCGAATCGAGGATGGACGCGGGTTCCATCTTCATGGAATTCGAACCGGGAAGCAATATCGACTTGATATTCATCGAGGTGAACGAGAAGATAGACCGGGCAATGAACCGTATGCCGAAGGAGTTGGAACGTCCCAAGGTGGTCAAGGCCAGTGCCATGGACATCCCGGCCTTTTATCTGGACTTGTCGTTGAAAAACGAGGGGGTAGGAAAAGACGGCAGTTTGCCGAAGGCCGGTATGAAGTTTACCCAACTGGGCGAATTTGCACGGAACATCGTGAGCAAGCGCATCGAACAGTTGCCGCAGACGGCCATGGTGGATATATCCGGTACGACGGGAGCGGAAATCATTTGTATTCCGGACGAAGCGAAACTTTTGTCGATGGGATTGGATATGGAAACCTTGTCCAAGGCCATCCAGTCGAACAATATCACGCTCGGGGCGCTTTCCGTCGTGGACGGGTTGTACCGTTACAACATCCATTTCGATTCGCAGTTGCTGAACCGGGAGGACATAGAGAATGTGTATATCAACCACGAAGGCCGCCTGGTGCAGTTGAAAGATTTGTGCCGTGTGGAAGAAAAACTGGCATCGCGGGTAGGACTGGTGCGCCACGACGGGAAGAATGCCGTGACGATGGCCGTCATCAAACAGAACGACGCGCAGATGGAAGATTTACAGAAGAGCATCGGGGCACTGGTGGAAGACCTGAGAAAGGAATATCCGGATATCAGTTTCGACCTTACGCGTGACCAAACCCGGCTGCTGACGTATTCCATAGACAATTTGGGACAGAACCTGTACGTAGGGGCGGTGTTGGCCTGTCTGGTGCTTTTCCTTTTTATGAAAGACTGGCGGTTGCCGCTATTGATTATCATCACCATCCCCTTGACGCTGATTGTGACGCTGCTCAGCTTCCATTTGTTGGGCATCTCCTTGAACATCATTTCCCTGTCGGGGCTGATTCTCGGTGTGGGAATGATTGTGGACAACTCCATCATTGTCATTGACAACGTGATGCAGCGTTGGCGGCAGGGGATGCCGCTTGCGGATGCCCTCGTGAAAGGGACGAACGAGGTGTTCACCCCGATGTTGAGTTCGGTGCTGACCACCTGCTCGGTGTTTGTCCCGTTGATTTTTCTGAGCGGCATTGCCGGTGCCTTGTTTTACGACCAGGCGATGGGGGTTACGATAGCCTTGTTCGCTTCGCTTTTCGTGGCGGTGTTGGTCATTCCGGTGTATTTCATGGTGTTGTACCGGAAAAGAAAAACATGTCCGGAAGGAGAGGTGCTCGACCGTAAGTTTCATTTTAATTTTTATACTCCTTACGAATGTGGTGTCAAGTGGGTCTTGCGGAATCCGGTGAAGAGCGTGACGGCTTTTTGCCTGGCAATCCCGGCCATCTTCCTTATCTATAAAGGGTTGGAGAAAGAACGTCTTCCTTATATGGAACATAACGATGCGTTGATGAAAATAGACTGGAACGCGGGTATCTCGGTGGAGGAGAACGATGCCCGTGTGGGGGATGTGTTGAAGCAGGTGGACGGAATGGTGCAGACTTCTACGGCGATGGTCGGTGTGCAGGATTTCGTGCTGTCCCATACCGAAGACCTTACCACGTCCGAAGCCGTGGTCTACTTTCAGGCGGAGGATGGGGAAACTTTGCGGCAGGCGCAGGAGAAGATGAGGAACTACATGGCGGAACGCTATCCGCATGGCACGGTGGAGTTCGGCGTATCCGGCAATATTTTCGATTTGATATTCTCCAATGACGATGCGGACTTGGAGATACGTTTGCAGCGTCAGGGTGGAGGCCGTCCGGATGTGCACGAGGCCCGGGCTTTTCTGGACACTTTGTCGCGCCGTTTCCCCGAGGTCGCGGTACAGCCGGTCGTTTCCGAACGCAATATACAATACGTGGCTGACACGGAGCAGATGGCGGTGTACCATGTGTCGTATGCCGCCTTGCAGGCCCGGTTGCGGATGTTGGTGAGCCAAAATGAGGTGTATGCCATCAATGAGGGCGCCCGTTCGTTGCCCGTCATTATCGGTGAACGCGGTATGGACAGCCGTAGGTTGTTGCAGTACACCGTGCGCAACGACGAGGGAGTGGACATACCTTTGAGCTACCTGATACGGGAAACGCAGGGCGAGGACTTCAAACGGCTATATTCCGGAAACGGTGGGGATTATTATCCCGTGAAGATTACGGCGAACGACCGTACGGTGGAGAGCATCGTGGATTTCACGGAACGGTTCGTGAAGGCCGACCCGCACTATTCGGCATCGTTTACGGGCAATTATTATTCTAGCCGGGAGATGATAGGCGAACTGGTGTTGGTGTTGAGCGTGGCTGTGGCATTGCTGTATTTCATTCTGGCCGCGCAGTTCGAAAGCATCGTGCAACCGTTGGTCATCCTGTCGGAAATCGTAATAGATGTATTCTGGGTGTTCCTCGTCCTGTGGCTGTTGGGAGAGTCGCTGAATATCATGTCAATGATTGGCATCGTGGTGATGAGCGGTATCATTATCAACGACTCTATCCTGAAAGTGGATACGATGAACCGGTTGAGGCGGGAAGGGATGCCCCTCGTTACGGCTATCTGGCGCGGCGGGCACAGCCGTTTGCGACCCATTGTCATGACTTCGCTCACGACCATTTTGGCCATTCTTCCTTTCCTGAGCCGGGGCGATATGGGTTCCGCCTTGCAATACCCGTTGTCGTTGACCCTGATTGTCGGCATGGTGGCCGGTACGTTGGTCAGCCTGTTCTTCATACCGTTGGTATATTACCTTATATATAGGAAAAGGGGATAAGGCTTATGCAAGAGAAAACACACATATTGGATCGCGTATCGTCGTTCAGCCTGTTGCTCACGATGGTTATCCTGATGATTATCGGGGCAGCCCTGATTCCTTTGGTAGACGTGGGTTCTTCTCCCAAGCCGCGTCAGGGCAAGACGCTGACGATAAGCTATGGATGGAGGAATGCTTCGCCCAAGGTGGTGGAGCAGGAGGTGACGTCGAAGATAGAAGGGTTGGTCTCGGCGGTGAAAGGCGTGGCCGAAGTCTCGTCGGAGTCTTATTTCGGTTCGGGACGGGTTACGGTCGTGCTGAAGAAAGAAGCCGATGTGTCTGCCGTGAAGTTCGAGATTTCGTCGCTTTTGAAGCAGGTGCGGAAGAAATTGCCCGAAGAGGTTTCTTATCCGGAACTGACGGGCGGGGAAGTGGTAAATGACGAAGGTGCCCCGAAAGAAAACACGGCGAGCCATTTGCTGACTTATCAGGTGAACTCCAACCTGACCGGTGAGCAAATCAAGGAATATGTGAAGGAAAACGTGGAGCCGGTGGTGAGAGCCTGGGAAGAAGTGGTGTGGGTGGACGTGACCGGAGGCACTTCCAAATATATGGAAATCACTTACGACCCGCTCATAGTGGCCAATTACGGCCTCACGGTGGCTGATGTGGAGGATGGTATCAAAAGTTTTATCGGGAAGTCGGACATCGTGGGCGACGTGATGTACAGGGATGAAGGCGGGGAGCAAAGCCGTGTCACGCTTTATTTGAAGACATCGCGGTTTTCCCGTCAGATAGGCGAGATGCCCCTGAAGACGGTGAACGGGAAGATTATCTATCTGAACGACTTGGCCACCTTTGAATACCGTGACCGCTTGCCTGGCAGTTATTACCGTGTAAACGGGCTGAACACCGTCTACATGAACATTTTTGTGGATGCCGATGCCAACGAGATAGAGTTGTCGCGCCAGTTGCGTGCGAAAATAGAGGAATTGAAACCCCGGTTGCGTGACGGCATGTATCTGACGCTGACGCATGATGCGGCAAAGGATAAGCAGTCGGAATTGGAAAAGCTGATTACGCGCACATTGATGTCTTTGGCTATCCTGTTGGTATTCGTCTGGTTGGTACGCCGCAACTGGAAGTATCTGTCGATTATCGCCATCACGTTGGCTGCCAATATCCTGATAGCCGTCATGGCTTATTATGTGTTCGACATGCGCCTGCACACTTTCTCGTTGGCCGGCATCACGGTGTCGTTGGGACTGATTATCGACGCGGCCATCGTGATGGTGGACCATTACAGTTACTACCACAACCGGAAGGCGTTCCTGGCCATACTGGCCGCCTTGCTCACCACGATAGGGTCTTTGGTGGTGGTGTTCTTCATGCCGGAGTATATCCAACGCGATTTGTACGATTTCTCTTGGATTATCATCATCAACCTGACGGTGGCGCTTGTCGTGGCCCTGTTCTTCGTGCCGGCTTTGGTCAAACAGTTCCATTACAGCAGCCGCATGCCGATAAAACGGGTGGGGCGTTCCAAACGAGTGATGGCTTGGACGCGGTTTTACCGCAAGTACATCGCTTTCACGCAGAAACGCAAGTGGATATATTATATCCTGTTGGTACTGGCTTTCGGTATACCGTTCCATGCCCTTCCGGACCGGTGGGACAAGGAGAAGGTATATTACCAAAACGAGGAGGAAGAAGAATCACCTTGGTATGAAAGGGCATATAATGCCACGTTCGGTACCCGTTTTTTCCAGACCGAGCTGAAAGAACCGCTCTCCAAGGTGTTCGGAGGAACCATGCGTCTCTTTGCGCAGTCGTTGGACGAGAACACGTATGCCAAGGAGGAAGAGGAGATGAAGCTCCACATCCGTGCCCAAATGCCTTTGGGCGGAAGCGTGCACGAATTGAACGAGAAGGTGCAGATTTTAGAGAACTTCTTGGTCGGGTTCAAGGAAATCAAACGGTTCGAGAGCCGCGTGGAATGGTGGGGGGCCAACCTGACCGTGGAATTCAAGGATGAATACCGCGACACGTCTTTCCCTTATGTCTTGGAGAGCAAGGTCATCGGCAAGGTCATTTCCATCGGAGGGGCAGACTGGAGCACTTACGGCGTGAGCGAGCGGGGGTTCAGCAATTCGCTGAACCTGCAGTACCGGTCGAACCGGATTGAGATTGCAGGATACAATTATAATGCCTTGTACCGGTATGCGGAGGACATTTGTGCCCGTTTGAAACAGAACCACCGCGTGATGGACATCATCATCGAGACGCCGGGGCATGAACGGCAGGAAGATGAACTGTACATGGTCTATACACCGCAAAACTTTGCCTTGTACGGACAGACGGCGGCGGCCATGCACGGCACGTTGCGCGAGTTGCTTTCGGGAGTGGACGTGGGGCGTTACGAGGACGAGTTTATCCGGACCGATATCTACCTGCGTTCGTTGCAATCCGACCGTTTCAATGTGTGGGATTTGGAACATACCCATGTCAAGACGTCCGAAGGAGACGTGTGGCTTCCGCCTTTCATGGACATGAACCTGCGGGAGGCCAAGAACTGCATTCCCAAAAAGAACCAGGAGTATGTGTTGCGTGTGGCTTTCAACGTGTTGGGTTCGTACAACTACACGGCCAAATACATAGAGGAAGTGACGGATGAGTTCAACGACCGTTTTCCGGTGGGGTACCGTTGCCTGAACAACACGCCGAACTGGTACCAGGACGAAGGCACGCAGTATTGGCTGATATTGGTCATCGTGCTGATTATCTACTTCATGTGTTCCATCCTTTTCGAGTCGTTCCGGTTGCCTTTCGTCATCATCACTTTGATTCCGGTGTCCTTCATTGGCACGTTCCTGACATTCTACTTTTCCGGAGTGAAGTTCGGGACGGGCGGTTTTGCCTCGTTGGTCCTGCTGAGCGGACTGGTGGTGAATGCGGGTATTTACATCATCAACGAGTATAATAACCAAGTGGCGGCCTGCAAGGCGCAGGCGTTGCCCCGTGTGAATTTGTATGTCAAGGCTTACAACCACAAGATTATTCCGGTGTTCCTGACCACGCTTTCCACCGTTCTGGGGTTGGTGCCGTTCTTGATAGACGGGCAGGAGGAAGCTTTCTGGTTCTCTTTCGCCATCGGAACGTCGGGCGGCCTGCTGTTTTCCATCTTGGCCCTGATATTCGTCATGCCTATTTTTATGCCTTTGAAGAAGGCTGCTTCCGGTGTCGCACGGCATACGCGGACGGCGTCATGCCGAACATCTCTTTGAAGTAGGAGGAGAAGTAGCGCGGGGTGTTGAAACCTACCATCCATGAAATTTCCTGTACGGAGTATTGGCCGCTTTCCAACAACTGGGCGGCGCGTTTCAACCGGATGGAACGCATGAAATCCGTGGGTGTCTGCCCCACTATGGCTTGCATCTTCCGGTAGAGCGAGGAGCGTTCTATTCCCATGTCGGCACTGAGGGCTTCCACGTTGTATCCGGTGTTGTCCATGTTCTTTTCGATACATTCCAAAGCTTTTTGTATCAGTTTCTCGTCCAAGTTGGTAATCGTGATTTCCTTGGGGTTGATGTGCGTGCCTTTACGGAACGAAGCCAACCGTCGCTCGCGTTGTTCAAGAAGTTGGCGGATGCGGCTGTGTAACACGTCGATGTCGAATGGTTTGGCGATAAACGAGTCGGCACCGGCTTCGTATGCCCCGCTCCGGCTTTCGGAAGAGTTTTTAGCCGTGAGCAGGATGAGCGGGATGTGGCAGCATTGCACATCGTCCTTGACCGCACGGCAGAAAGCGTAGCCGTCCATGTGCGGCATCATCACGTCGCTGATGATGAGGTCGGGGCCATATTCCCGTGCCATGGCCAGTCCTTCCTGCCCGTCGGCGGCGGTGAGCACGGTGAATTCTTGTCGGAGAAGGTCTTTCATGAACGTGCGGAATTGCTCGTTGTCTTCGGCCACCAAGACGGTGACTTTGTTTCCTTCGGGCACGGGGGATTCGGATGCTTTCTCTGTGTCGGGAAGCTTGCTTTTGATGGCGGCTTGGGAATCGGAGGAGGAAGTTTGCGGTGGTTGGGCAGGCAGCAGCAGCGTGAAGCGCGTGCCTTTTCCCGGTGTGCTTTCCACCGTGATTTCTCCTTTGTGCAAGTCCATATAACCTTTGACCAGGTGCAGTCCGATACCGCTGCCGGTATTCATGGGATGGCTTTGTGTGCCTTCGCTTTGGTAGAAACGCACGAAGATGTTTTTCAAGTCTTCCGCCGGGATGCCTATGCCGGTGTCGCTGACGGTGATGCAGATGCCGTTGGGGCCTTCGCCTGCCGGGGAACTTTCCTGCCAACCCGCTTGTACGGTGATGAAACCGCCTTCGGGGGTGAACTTCATGGCGTTGGAAAGCAGGTTGTTCAGCACGCGTGTCATCTTTTCGGCATCTAGACGGAACAGGTCTTCCTGCCCGAAAGCACACTCGCAGGACAATCCGATGTGCCGTTCGTAAGCGAGTTGGCAGAAATGGTTCACGTTGTCTTCGATGAACGGTTTGATTTGCACGGTCAACAGTTTTAGTTGTTCGCCTTTCTGTTCCAGGCGGCGGAAATCGAGCAATTGGTTGACAAGCCGGAGCAAGTCACGTGCGTTGCCGAGTATCTTTTCCAAGTCGTTTTTGAGGGAAGAATCACCGGCTTTGCGGATGAGCAGCTCGAGCGGAGTAATGATGAGTGTGAGCGGAGTGCGAAGTTCGTGGCTAATGTTGGTGAAGAAGCGGAATTTGAGTTCGTCGAGATGCTGTTCCTTCTGCCGTTTCAGGTTTTCTTGTTCTGCCATCATGCGCGAACGCTTGTCGGCGATGTACAGTTCGATGATGTAGTAGAGGAGTGTCAATGCGGCGATAAGGTAAATGGCGTAAGCCCACCAAGTCTTCCACAAAGGTGGCTCTACTGTGATTTGCCATTCGGCGGTTGTTCCCCACGACGTGCTTCCCATGGCGGCTTGTACCTGGAGCGTATACGTTCCGGGCGTGAGGGAGGTGTAGATGGCCGTGCAGACGCCTGTCGGTTCCGAACTCAGGTTCCATGTTTTGTCCACTCCTTCCAACCGGTAACGGTAATGTGTATGTTGGGGCGCGTCGTAATTTAGGGCAGAGAATTTCATCTCGATGAAGTTCTCGTTGTACTTCAGGTGCAGGTGGCGGGTGTAGGACAGCCCTTCCGGAAGCAGTTGGCGGTTGTGGAACGTTCCTTCGTTGTTGATGGGGTGGTTCATGACGCGCAGGCCGACGAGTGTCGGTCTCAGGCTTTCGTGCCCGTAGTCCGTGGCCTGAGGGGGAATGTCGGTGATGCCGTTCAGTCCACCCACATATACATGACCGTCCGGCATGGCGGTGATGGACTGTTCCATCATTTCCCCATATTGCACGCCGTCTTTTCCGTCTAACCGTGCGATGGAAAAGGTGCCGTCTGCATTCCGGCTTATTCTCCCGATTCCGTTTGAAGTCGAAACCCACAGGTCTCCCTTGGCATCGGCGGCAATGCCTTGTATGCAGTTGTTCGGCAGGCCGTTTTCCGTGCTGAGCCGCAGGGTTTCCTTCGTGCGGAAGTCATGGCATATCAATCCGTTCTGCGTACCTATCCAGACGGATCTTCCTTCGGCGTATGCGCAGTTGTATTTCGTGCTGTATCTTTCCCAAGGGACTATCCAAGCCAGGCGTTGCAGTTTCCTTCGGGCAATCTCATATCCGAAGAGTCCGTTTTGTCCGCCGATGATGAGTTGGCCGGGTTTTATTTCTATGGCAAAGCTCATGGCACGGCTGCGGTTCAGTTCCGGAAAATCTTCATTGAGGCGCAGGGCTTGTCCTTTTTCCGGCCGACAGAGATACAGGTCTTTCAAATCCATACAAACCAAAATGCCGCCATCGGAAAGGGGAAGACTGAAACGGATCGTTTCGGACGGGATTCCCGGAAGCAGCGTCTGGTCTGCCCGCTCAACCCTATTGCCCTGTATTTTGTATAGTCCTTGCCGGGTGCTGCACCAGAATGCACCGTCCCGGTCTCTTTTGATATCTGTACAAAAGAGGTGTCCGAATCCGGAGTGGAATGCCTGGTAGTTTTTGCGGGCCGTGTCGAACAGGTAGATGCCTCCCATCGTGCCGACTAGCAAGTACCGGCCGTCGTACGGACACAGGCTGCGAATCATCCGTCCTTCCTCGTGCGCCACCTCCTCGTTGATATAGTATTCCATATATTTTCCGGGAGGGACGGCCCGCAAGATTCCGGAACTGCTCAATCCTAACCATAGTCCTTGCCGGTCGTCGACGAGGACTGACATGATGAAGTCCGTTACGGTTTCGTTTCCGGTCAGTTCCAGGCGATGGGTTTCTTGTAGAAGTTCAAAACGTGGGGAAAGTTTGATGAGTGTTTGGTTACCACCTAACCAAAAACAGCCGTCTTTGCATTTTTTAATATCATTAATGGCTTTTCCTTTAAGTATTTCTTTCCACTTGCGCGTATATATATTATAGAGGTACAAGTATCCTTCCGTATGGCTGACGGAGATAAGCAGGTGCTCCTTGTCGGCTTGCAGCCAGGCCGTACGGAAATATTCGGAGGGAGCGGGAGTGGCCACGGTTGAATCTTCGCCCACGATGCGTCTGCTTTTCTCTTCCCAAACTAGCATCCTGCCGGTGTTCAGGAATATCAGGTGAAAGGGGCCTGCCTGCATGACTTCTTTGACACGAATGCCTCGGGATTTTTCTTCGGCTCGTGGTTCGTAGACCTGTTCGGCCGGGTTTTTCCAGTCATACCGATAGAGTTTTCCGCTTTCGGTGATTATCCAAGCGTGCCGGTCGTGGTCAAGAATGAAGTCATTGAAAACTTCGGTCAGACGGGCTGCCTCGAAGCGTTCTTTGATATCGTGGCAGAAACGTCCGGTACGGGTATTGATGAGATAGAGACGGTAAAAGTCTTTGGCCCACAGCAGCCCGTTGCCACCGTCATAGCTTGTGCATATATTGTGCATTCCCAAGGGGACAGTGTAGGTCAAGTCGCAGACGAGCGGCTCGAAACTGTTGCCGTTGTACACATTGAACATGCCCTCGGTGCAGACCAATATCTTGCCGTCTTCCATTTGTGTAAGGAAGCGTACCTGATTATTGAAAAGTCCGTTTCCGGTATCCAACAGCCTGAATCTTTCCGTTGAGGAAGATGACCGGTATGGCAGGGACAGCAGAGAGGTGGTTATGATAAGGAACCAGAAGTTTTTCATCTTTTGACATTAGGTTGGAAACAGGAAGCAAAGATAATAAAATAGAAGAAAAGAAAAACGGTTTTGGCCAGATTTGTGTTTCGGGAATATCGGGTTTATGTATAAAATGTTGTTTTTATATGCATGATATGTTGTAACTGGTGTTTTGCAACGCTTGGCACAGTGTTTTGCGACGCTTTATGCAGTAGTGTTTTGCACACACCCGTTACATTTGCGAAGTCCTAATGAAAAACCGTGAGAACATGGAAGAAAGATTTGACTTTGCAGATTTTTATGAGTGCCACTATCGGCAGGCTCTGCGATATGCTTCGATGTATGTCTTTAATAATGAAGACGCACGTGACATCGTAAGCGACGTTTTGCTGCGTTTCTTGGAACAAAAGGGAAAGCTGAACCGCGAAAGGAATATAGTCGGTCTGTTTTTCTCTATGATTCATAACAAGTGTATGGATTATCTTCGCCGCAGGTCGCGCTTCAAACAAATAGAAAACAAGTTGAAGCAGACGGCAGACCGTTTTTCGGATAGTGAGTTCGAGGCGTTGTGCCATAAGGAACTATTTCGTATCATCGGTGAGACATTATCCAACATGCCGGCTTTGCAGCAGGAGGTGTTTCTGGATGTCCACATGGAAGGGCAGACTTACCTCGAAGTGGCAGAGGCCAGGAATATCACTAAACGCGTGGTGGAATATCAGTTGCGTAAGGCCGAAAGGGCTGTCGGTTGCAGTTTACAGCGGATGTACGGTTAGAATGGATTCTTTTAATAGGTTTTTTCATATATTATTTAAGTTAATAATTAAAGGGAACTGGGCAGTGATGCCCGGTTCCCTTTGTTTATGTTTCGGATTTTGTTTTGTTATTTGATACCTCTTTGGTTGAGGGCTTTCGAGTATTTGGCAGCGTTAGCCAGATGTTCGCGGTAGGTGCGTGCAAAGTTGTGTGTACCGGAAAAGTCCTCTTTGGCGCACATATACAGGTTGTCGTGCTTGACATGGTTCAATACGGCATCGATACCGACGATGGAAGGGATACGGATGGGGCCGGGAGGCAAGCCGATGTTCCGGTAAGTGTTGTAGGGGCTTTCTACGTTCAGGTGGTTATGGTAAATTCTTCGGAGGGAGAAATCGCGCAGGGCAAACTTGACCGTCGGGTCGGCTTGCAGGGGCATGCCGGTATGCAGTCGGTTGATATACATGCCGGCTACCATGGGTTTTTCGGCATTGTTGGCCGTTTCTTCGTCCACAATGGAGGCCAGGGTGACGACCTCGTTCGGTGTCAATCCGGCTGCTTCCGCCCGGCGAAGCCTTTCTTCGTTCCAGAATGTGGTGTTTTCTTTCTGCATGCGTTTCATGAAATCCTCCAGACTTGTATTCCAATATACTTCATACGTGTTGGGGATGAACAGACAAGCAATCGTCGCGGTGTCATAGCCGTACTGACGGCAGAAGGCGGAGTCTGCAAAGTGTTGCGCCACGACGGCAGAGTCCATCATGAGTTTTTTTCCTAATGCGCCGGCCAGACGCTCCATCGTCCGTACGTTGGGAATAGTCAACCGGACGGGTGTCTGGCGTCCCTGCTTCAGTCGGCGGAATACGCTGAACATGTTATCTTCCGGTTCCACGGCGTAGCATCCGCTTTTCACGGTGTAGCCGCTTAGTGCGGATAGCACGGGGAAACCGGAAGAGATGCCCGGACGGGCTGTGTTTTTGATTTTGACCCGTACGGAATCCGGTGTATCGTCTGTATCTATATAAAGGTATACAGTGTTTTCGATGCCGAATGTGGCATGGAAGAATGTCAGGTAAGTCCATAGTCCCAACAAGACCACGATGATGCCGGCAGCTGGAATTCCCCATTTTTTGAATGCTTCTTTCTTTTCCATGATGAAATTCTGTTTCTTAATCGTGCAAAGTTAACCAAAAAAGGAAGGGTTTTCAAAAAAGATATGTATATTTGCAACGATTTAATCTCATTTTAATATCATGAAGGTAAGAAAGCTAATGATGAGTGCGGCCCTGATGGCCGTTTTGCCGCTTGCGGCGCAGAAAGATTCACAAGTCCGATTGTTTCCCGATCAGGCCAAACAATCCATTCCCAAAGAAATCTACGGTCAGTTTGCCGAACACCTCGGAACGTGTATTTACGGTGGATTATGGGTGGGCGAGAATTCAACTATTCCCAATACGGGCGGTTACCGGAACGATGTGCTTCAGGCCTTGAAGGACCTGAAGATACCCGTGTTGCGTTGGCCGGGAGGTTGTTTTGCCGATGAATATCATTGGATGGACGGTATCGGCCCCAAAGAGAATCGTCCGCGTATGGTGAACAACAACTGGGGTGGCACCGTGGAGGACAACAGTTTCGGTACACATGAATTCCTGAACTTGTGCGAGCTGTTGGAGTGCGAGCCGTATGTGTCCATGAATGTGGGGAGCGGCACGGTGCAGGAGACGGCGCAGTGGGTGGAATACATGACGGCCGAGGACGGCCCGATGGCCAAGTTGCGCAAGCAGAACGGTCGCGAGAAGCCGTGGCGTGTGAAATACATCGGTGTGGGCAATGAAAGTTGGGGATGCGGCGGTAACATGCGTCCGGAATATTATGCCGACCTGTATCGCCGCTACCAGACTTATTGTCGTAACTATAACGGAAACCGTTTGTTCAAGATAGCTAGCGGGTCGGGGGAATATGATTTGCATTGGACGGAAACGATGATGAAGCAGGCGCGTAACCAGATGGACGGCCTTTCGCTCCATTATTATACCGTGGCCGGATGGTCGGGTAGTAAAGGTTCGGCTACGGACTTCACTCCGGAAGATTATTATTGGACGATGGGCAAGTGCCTTGACATTGAGAACTGCATCAAGGAACATTCGGCCGTCATGGACAAGTATGACCCTAAAAAGCGCGTGGCTCTGATGGTGGACGAGTGGGGGACATGGTGGGATGAAGAACCCGGAACCGTCCGTGGGCATTTGTACCAACAGAATACGATGCGTGATGCTTTCGTGGCAGCCCTTTCGCTGAACGTGTTTCACAAGTACACCGACCGTATCAAGATGGCCAATATCGCGCAGATAGCCAATGTGTTGCAAAGCATGATTCTGACAAAGGACGACAAGATGGTGCTGACGCCTTCCTATTATGTGTTCCAGATGTACAACGTGCATCAGGACGCTACTTACTTGCCGGTAGAGGTGCAGTGCGAGAACAAGCAAGTGCGTGCACGCATGGGGCAGGACGGCGAGCAGCGCACGCTGCCGATGCTTGGTGCCACGGCTTCCAAGGCGCAGGACGGTGCGGTGCATATTTCGCTGTCCAACGTGGATTTGGAGAACTCCAACGAAGTCACTGTCGATATGTCCGACTTAGGCATGAAATCCGTTGCAGGACGCATATTGACCTGTAAGGCCATCACGGACAAGAACACCTTTGAGCAGCCCGACGTGGTGAAGCCTGCGGACTTCAAGGGGGCGAAACTGAAAAACGGAAAGTTGACTGTGAAGATGCCACCGATGAGTATTGTGGCGTTGGAGTTGAGGTAATTTATTTGGATTTATTTCTTTTCTCCCTGTATTCATCTGTCATGGTGGATGCGGGGAGGTTTTGTGATAAGTCAAACAGCATGGATATTTGGAGCAAGAAAAAGCGTTCTGCCGTCATGGCGAGGATACGGAGCCGGGATACGAAACCCGAGTGGATTGTCCGCCGTTACCTCTTCTCGCGCGGTTACCGTTACCGTAAGAACGTGAAGGGCTTGCCCGGCACGCCGGATATCGTGCTGCGCAAGTATGGCATTGTGATTTTCATACACGGGTGCTTTTGGCACGGGCACGAGGTGGACGGGCATCTGCCGCATTCCAATATCGACTTTTGGAGGAAGAAGATAGAGCGCAACAAGCAGCGTGACGCTCGTGACAAGGAAGCGTTGAAACAGATGGGTTGGCGAGTAATGACGGTTTGGGAGTGCCAGTTGAAACCGGCAGTGAGGAAGCAGACGTTGTTGGAAATAGAGTACCATATCAACCACACATTCTTGGAGCGGTTCGAACTGAAAACGCCAAGGCTTTATGATATGGGCGGGCATGAAGAAGCCTCTGGCATGGTAGCCGAAGGTGATGTGGAATATGGGAAGAAGTGATTTTTGACGACTTTGAAAATATTAATAAATTCATGCGATTTTGCCGGTTTCAATTTCTGATTTGAGGAATTGGAATATATAGACGGCACCTTGATAATATAAGCCGTACTCTGGCTCGTTGAGTTTGGCAAATGTGGTAGAGGAATACAATTCGTCAAGGGCGCGACGAATGTCCCAACCATATTCAGACATAAGCATTTCGGTCAGTTCTGCGGCAAGGCATTCTATCTGAAACTGTATATCTTGTGTCATAGCTCGATGTGTTTTAGAATTTCTATGGCGCGGTGAGTGCCAAAAAAGTATTGAACAGCATGATTTCCCTTAAATTTCAGTTCCTCAACAAGTGCGGCTGCTGAAAGATAGCCCATCATGTAACGTCGTATCTGAACGCCAACTGTATCGTCAGCAATCGGGCCGATTACAATGTCGTATGAATGTGCAGGTATGTCTGAGTCATTCTTGCGGTTCATCACCACAAATTCAGCCCATTCTTCTGAATAGTCTGTAAACACTTTGATGTGAAGCCCCGCTTTGTCAGCCTTAGTCTCATCAAAATCAAAACACGACAATGTGGGCTGTCCTTCGTTCATAAAGCGTGCGGTGCGTATAGCCATTTCCATAGCTTGGTCGGGATTGGCGTTGAGATAGAAGCCTTGCCCGAAATCCTTGCCTCGTTTACTTCGGGAGAGGTCAATTTGTTCAATGGCCATGTTTGAGCCATGATAGAGTCTAATCATATCCGTCCCCCTTTCCGGCTACAGAGTACTTGGAGGTCAGAGACCGCATCGTCAATGGATAGGGTGTGTTCGGCGGCATAGCAATCAAGAAGAAAATCTATGCCGGTAAAACGGCGCAAATAAGCGTAGGCTTGTGGGTTGGAGAGCTTAAATCGTTGGGCAAATGCCCCGACACATGCCACCACAAACTCAATTCTATCAAATGTTTCTTTCTTGTCCATAGAATGCTTTGATGTCTGGTACAAAGTTACGAATAAAACTCGAAAACACATCCTTTTTTATTAAATTACTTGACTCTATCTTTTTACAAAAGGATGAACGATTTGTTCACTTTTCATATAGTACTTTGCAATACCCCTTCTGGATGTTTTACTTTAAACGTATTATACATGGTATTTACGCTTTCCGGTAAAGTGGCCGTTCAGCAGAAAGCAAACAACCAGACGGAAGAGATTACGCTCGAATGAGGTTTTTATATCGTCAAGGTCGGCAACGGCTCTTACAAGACAGTCGTGAAATAAGGTTTCCTACCCTTTGTGGAAGTTGACGAAAGGAAAGTCCCTTGAGACGTCGTGTACGTCATGAGGGACTTTTTGGATAACAAAACGTCAAAAAACGAAGCGGATGGCGGCTGTGAAAAGCAGCGATTTGGACGTGCGGATATACAAAACGATGTATATTTATACGGCTTTTGGCATCTCTGATGCATAAAAACCGTATAAACCGGAATCGCTTTCAGCCAAGCAATTTTTCGTTTGGAGCAGTATGCAAAATTTTCTTCCGCATGAAAATCCTGGGTTCTCCTCATGTGGCCGGATTTTACGGAGCCGGGCGAAGACGGAACGTGCTTTAAGTATCCTTTTTTCGTCTGTTTGGTGGTTTTTGGTCTACGAAATTTTCATGCAGAAAGAAACCTGATGCTTGTTTTTGTTGACAGGAAGGAAAGAAATAACCTTGTATTGTGGTCTCCCGTGTGACATTGTGGAATGGAAGAAGCCTGCCGGGCTGTCATTATGCTAAAACATCGGCAGGCGAGAATCGTTTGTTTTCGTCGAAGCCCCGTTCCGTGTCCGAATAAAGCATTCTCGGAAGGGTGGGGCTGTCGATTTGACAACTTGCCCTATTTCAGTTTCTTGCCGTCGGAGAAGGCTTTTCCAACGGTCTGGCCGAGACCGGCGTAGTTGTGGTGGACGGGGTCGAAGACAATCAGCCCCATCTTCTCCATGTCCGGTTTGCCATCATTGGCGAGGTATTTTTTATCAGCAAGGATGTTCACGACCTCCGCGACGATGTAATATCCGGTGTCCGATTCATGTATTTTTTCTTTAATCCGGCACTCGAATGTCATCGGGAAGTCGGTGAAGACTGGGGCGTCGACGTTTTCCGACCGTACGGCCGTCCATCCCGTTTTTTCCATCTTTTGCGGGTTGTTCTTTGCGCTGACGATGCCCACGTAGTCGGCCGCCGTCATGGTGGCTTGGGTGGCAAAGGCCACTGTGAAGTCCCCTTGGCGGTTCAGGTTTTCGGTGGTGGCATGCTTGCCCATTGAAATCATGATTTCTTTCATGTCCCATTGTCCGCCCCAGGCCGCGTTCATGGCGTTGGGCCGTCCTTGTTCGTCGTAAGTGCCGATAATCAGCACGGGTTGTGGCAACAGCCACGGTTGAGGTTTAAAACTTTTCATATTTCGTCTTCTTGCATGAGTTTGTTGTATATTTCTGCATCTTCTTCGCGGAAACAGCATAGCACGACTTCGCCTTTGTATGCCCCATTCTGGATGTGCTTCTTGATAGTATCCCAAGCTATTTTTGCGGCAGCCGCGTGCGGATAACCGTACACACCGGTGCTGATGCAAGGAAAGGCGATGCTTTTCAGGTGGTGGGCCTCGGCCATTTGCAAGGCGGTGGCGTAGCAGGATGCCAACAACTCGGCTTCGTGGTGCCCTCCGCCGTGCCATACGGGTCCGACGGTATGGATGATTTTCTTGCAGGGCAGCCTGTATGCCCCGGTCATCTTGCTCTCGCCGGTCCGGCAGCCGCCCAACGTGCGGCATTCTTCCAACAATTCTTTGCCCGCAGCGCGGTGTATGGCCCCGTCCACGCCCCCGCCTCCCAACAGGGAACAGTTCGCGGCGTTTACTATGGCATCCACTTGCAGTTGTGTGATGTCGCCCACGATTATTTTTATCCGGTCTTTCATGTTTCGTTACGTATGGTTTGTTGCAATGCTCCAAAAATAGTGAAAGGCAGGCGCAGAGGCAAACGGGAAACAAAGTTTCCCTGGTTGGGCTATGCCGTGCCGCATCCTATTTTCGTGAAAACAAAAATAGTCAAAATATCCGGGAAAGGAAGTATGTTTTTGGGAAAGATTGCAAAATATTTGCGATGGGATATTTTTTTGCATGAAGCATGGCTTAGGCGGTAGTGGAGGCCGTTTTATCGATATTCTCCTATTTTTTGACGGGTTTGTTCTACTGTGTGAAGCGTGGAATCGTTAATTTTGCACTTCATTACGTTAAATATAAGAACAAAAGAAAAGAAACACGAAAATGAGAGTGGGAAAATACTTTTTAGGTCTGGCCGCTTGTTTGTATGCAGCGGCGGCAGATGCGGAACGCGTACCGATGAAACTGTGGTATGACGAGCCGGCTAAAGTGTGGATGACATCGGCCTTGCCGGTCGGTAACGGGGGAATCGGGGCTATGTTCTTCGGGGGTGTGGCCAAGGAACGGTTGCAGTTCAACGACAAGACGTTGTGGGCCGGCAGTACGACCCGGCGTGGGGCATACCAGAACATGGGCGACTTGTTTTTCAAGTTCGATACGCCGGAAACTTGCACCAATTACCGTCGGGAACTTTCCTTGGACGATGCCATAGGACGTGTGTCTTATACGATTGACGGAGTGGACTACCTGCGCGAATATTTTGCCAGCAATCCGGACAGCGTGATTGTGGTGCGGCTGACGACGCCCGGACATAAAGGCAAACTGAACTTCTCCCTGCGGATGCAGGACGGACGGCAGGGGATGACCCGGGTGGACGGCCATACGATGACCATCAAAGGCACGTTGGATTTGTTGTCCTACGAGGCACAGGCTCGCTTGCAGGCCGACGGCGGCATGGTGGAGACGAAATCCGACCGGTTGGAGGTGAAAGGGGCGGATGCGGTGACGGTCGTGCTGACCGGTGCGACCAATTTCGACCTCGCTTCGCCGACGTACACGCACGGAGATGCGGACGAGATACACCGACGGGTATCGGCCCGGATGGACAAGGCTGCGCGGAAGTCTTACAAGAAGTTGAAAGCGGCGCATTTGGCGGACTACCAGCCTCTCTTTGCCCGTGTGGAGTTGGATTTGGATGCGGAGCAGCCGGATTATACGACGGACGTGCTCGTGCGTGAGCATAAAGACAATGCTTACCTCGACATGCTTTATTTCCAGTATGGGCGTTACCTCATGCTCGGCTCTTCGCGCGGAGGCCAGTTGCCCAGTAACCTGCAGGGGTTGTGGAACAACGTGAACAATCCTGCATGGGAGTGCGACTACCATAGCAATATCAACGTGCAGATGAATTATTGGCCTGCCGAAGTGGCCAACCTTTCGGAATGCTATGCCCCGTTCATCACCTACGTGTCTACCGAGGCTTTGAAGGACGGAGGCTCGTGGCAACAAGTGGCACGGAAAGAGAATTGTCGCGGATGGGCCGTACACACGCAGAACAATATCTTCGGTTATACGGACTGGTTGATTAACCGTCCGGCCAATGCCTGGTATTGCACTCACCTGTGGCAACATTATGCTTATACTTTAGATAAGGAATATTTGCGCGACACGGCCTGGCCCGTCATGAAGGTGACTTGCCAGTATTGGTTCGACCGCTTGAAGGAAAATACAGAAGGACGGTTGGTGGCTCCCAACGAATGGTCGCCCGAACACGGGCCTTGGGAAGACGGCGTGGCCTACGCCCAACAGTTGGTGTACGCCTTGTTCGAGGAAACATTGGCTGCAGCCGGTGTGTTGGCTGTCGATGATGCTTTCGTATCGGAACTGAAAGAGAAATTCTCCCGTCTGGACAACGGCCTGCATATCGGTTCGTGGGGGCAAATCAAGGAATGGACCATACAGGAGGATAAACAAGGAGACCATCAGCGACACTTGTCCCATTTGATGGCCTTGTACCCCTGCGACCAGATTTCTTACCTGAAGGACAAACGTTATGCCGAGGCGGCCAAAGTGGCTTTGGATTCACGGGGCGACGGTGCCACGGGATGGAGCCGGGCTTGGAAAGTGGCTTGTTGGGCACGCTTGTGGGATGGCGAACGGGCTTACCGTTTGTTGAAACAGGCGCAAAATATTACGGACGTGACGGTGGTGAGCATGGACGACAATGCAGGAGGTGTGTATGAGAACCTGTTCTGTGCCCATCCTTCGTTCCAGATAGACGGAAATTTCGGAGCCACGGCCGGTATCGCCGAGATGATGTTGCAGAACACCGTGAAGGGCGTGCATCTGTTGCCTGCTTTGCCTTCGGCGTGGGATGACGGGCATTTCAAAGGTCTGAAGGCAAAAGGAGGTTTTGTTTTCGACGTGGCGTGGAAAGACGGGAAGATGGTGGAAGGCCGGGTGTATTCAGCTGCCGGACAGGAATGCCGGATGTACCTGCCGGATGCCAAACTTGTCGAGGTGAAGAAGTCGAAAGGCGGCAAGGTGGCTTTTACGCAGGAGGCCGATGGCGCAGTGGTATTTCCTACATCAGCCGGGAAGAGTTACCGTCTTCGTTTTGAATAAAGATATAGCCCTAAAAAACGTGCTACTCCGCCGCCTTTTCATGGAAAAAGGCGGCGGAGCTGCGTTTGTTCATTACTTTTTTTGAATACTTTATCGGAAAAAGATGCTTCTTTCTTTTATTTTCGTTACCTTTGTGCCTATCTAATATCAAAATTGTATGAAAATAACACTTTTGCAACAAGATATTTCATGGGGGAATCCGGAAACTAATGTGAGGAATGCCGAGCAGGCGATGGAGGCTTGTCCCGGGTCGGATGTATATGTGTTACCCGAAATGTTCTCCACCGGGTTCTGTACGCAACCCGAAGGACTGGCCGAACCGGCGGACAGTGATACGCTGCGCTGGATGCGCCGCTATGCCGCAGGGCACGATTGTGCCGTGGCCGGTAGCGTGGCCGTACAGGAAGGCGGCAAGTATTATAATCGTTTCTATTTCGTAAGTCCGGACGGGGCGGTCCGTTCGTATGACAAAAAGCATTTGTTCACGTACGGTGGAGAGCACTATCGTTTTACAGCCGGGCGGGAACGTGTGGTCGTGGAGTTCCGGGGTGTACGAATCCTGCTCCAGATTTGCTACGATTTACGTTTTCCCGTATGGGCGCGCAACCGGAAGGACTATGACGTGGCGCTCTATGTGGCCAGTTGGCCTACGCCGCGTGTGGAAGCCTGGTTGGCCTTGCTACGGGCAAGGGCCATCGAAAACCAGTGCTATGTGGCGGGGGTGAACCGTGTGGGGACGGATCCGTCTTGCGAGTATTGCGGAGGCACGTTGGTGATAGACCCTTACGGACGTACGGTAGCGGCCTGTGAGCAGGGCCGGGTAGATGCCGTGACGGTGGAGGTGGATATGGACAGCCTGGCCGAATTTCGCCGCAAATTTCCGGTATTGGATGATGCCGATGATTTTACATTGAATATTTAAACTCAGAAGATATACAGATATGGAAAAGAAACTCTTATTAGGTGATGAGGCCATAGCTCTCGGGGCTATCCATGCGGGCATTCGCGGAGTATACGCTTATCCGGGGACACCGAGCACGGAAATCACCGAATATATCCAACGGCACCCGTTGGCGCGTGCGCGAGGCTTGCACAGCACGTGGTGTACGAATGAGAAGACAGCTGTAGAAGCGGCTTTGGGGGCATCCTACGCCGGTGCGCGTGTGATAGCCTGCATGAAGCACGTGGGGCTGAACGTGGCGGCCGATGCTTTTGTCAACGCTGCCATTACGGGCGTGAACGGCGGCATGATCGTGGTTGTGGCGGACGACCCTTCCATGCACTCTTCACAGAATGAACAGGACTCCCGTTTCTACGGTAAGTTTTCCATGATAACGACCTTGGAACCGTCTACTCAACAAGAGGCGTACGACATGATGCAATACGGCTTCGAACTTTCCGAACGGGAGAAGTTGCCGGTGCTGATGCGTATCGTGATGCGTTTGGCGCACTCCCGTGCCGCTGTGACGGTGAAGGAAGAAGCCGAAGAGATGAGAGCGTTGCCCTGTGCGAAGGATCCGGCCAGTTGGGTGCTCCTTCCTGCCAATTCGCGCCGGAAATATGCCGCATTGGTGGAACAGCAACCGTGTCTGGAACAGGCTGCGGCCGAAGCTCCTTACACGCGTTACGAACAGGCTTCGGGAGAGAAACCGGTGGGCATATTGGCCTGCGGTATAGGATATAACTATGTGACGGAGGTACGCGAGGCGGCGGAGAAGTTCAACATTCTTAAAATCACCCAATATCCTTTGCCCGCTGACTTGGTGCGGCGCTTGGCTGCCGACAGTCGTGAGATTCTGGTGGTGGAAGACGGCCAGCCTTTTGCCGAAGAACTCGTGAGGGGGATGCTGTCCGCAGACTATCCCGTACGAGGTCGTCTGACGGGCGACTTGCCGCGTACGGGGGAACTGACGCCGGACAGCGTGGCAGCGGCTATGGGACACCGGCCGGAGCGTTACTTCGATGCCCCGAAGAATGTGGTGGGACGCCCGCCTGCCTTATGTCAGGGATGCGGCCACCGCGACGTGTACACGGCTTTGAACGAAGTGGTAAAGGAATATCCCGATGCACGCGTGTTTGCCGACATCGGTTGTTATACATTAGGTGCTTTGCCGCCTTTCCGTGCCATAGACACTTGCCTCGACATGGGGGCTTCCATTACGATGGCTAAAGGGGCGGCCGACGCCGGTGTGTTTCCGGCCATCGCAGTCATCGGCGATTCCACGTTTACCCATTCGGGGATGACGGGATTGTTGGATGCCGTGAACGACAAGGCGCAGATTACCGTCATCATATCGGACAACCTGACTACGGCGATGACCGGCGGGCAAGACTCTGCCGGTACGAACAAGTTCGAGGCGATTTGCCTGGGGCTTGGGGTGGAGCCGGAACATGTGCGTGTAGTGGTGCCGTTGCCTAAGAACATGGACGAGATTACGCGTATTCTTCGTGAAGAGATAGAGTACAAAGGGGTGTCGGTCATCATCCCGCGCCGGGAGTGCATACAGACCTTGAACAGAAAGTTGAAACAGAAAAGAGCAGAAAAGAAAGCATGAAACAAGATATAATTCTTTCGGGCGTGGGAGGACAAGGCATCCTTTCCATTGCCACCATCATCGGTGAGGCTGCCACGCAGGCAGGGTTGACCTTGAAACAGGCTGAGGTGCACGGCATGAGCCAACGCGGAGGCGACGTGCAGTCCAACTTGCGTTTGTCTGACGGGGAGATTGCTTCCGATTTGATTGCGGTAGGAACTGCCGACATGATTCTCTCGTTGGAGCCGATGGAGGCTTTGCGGTATATACCTTATTTAAATAAGGAGGGTTGGGTGATTACCTCTTCTTCCCCGTTCAAAAACATTCCCAATTATCCCGAAGACGAGGCTTTGATGGCCGAATTGAGGGCATTGCCCCATGTCGTCATGGTGGATGTGGACGCATTGGCCAAGGAACATTCCATGCCGAAGTGCGCCAATGTGATGCTGTTGGGGGCTGCGGCCCGTTACCTGAACATCCTGTCTGTGGAGGAGTTGCGTGAAAGTATCGCCCGTGTGTTCGGGACAAAAGGGGAGGCCGTAGTGGAAATGAACCGCCGGGCTTTCGATTTGGGGCATGCTGCTTCGGACTTAAAGTAAGCGGATATGGGACATCAGGTTTTTAGTGAAGAGTTGGTGGCATCTGTAGTAAAGGAGTTGCAGATTGCCGACCTCGCCCATGCCACCATCGGCGAGGTGCTGTTGGTGGCTTCCCGGTTGGAACAACAGACGGGGATTCCATTCATCCGAATGGATCAAGGTTCGCCGGGCCTGCCTGCCAATCGTGTCGGCGTGGAAGCGGAGAAGGCCGCTTTGGACCGTGGAGTGGGGGCGCAGTATCCTGCAGCCGACGGGATTCCAGAACTGAAGCGCGAAGCTTCGCGCTTCGTGAAGGCTTTTGTCGATATAGACATCTCGCCACGGGCTTGCATTCCGACGACTGGTTCAGTGGCTGCCTCGTTCGGGGCATTCGTCATTACCACGCAGTGCGTGCCGGGGAAAGACAAGGTGCTGTTCATCGACCCGGGGTTTCCCATCCAGAAATCCCAGTTGCGCATCATCGGGGCGAAGTGGGAACAGTTCGACATCTACCATTACCGGGGAGAGGCGTTGAGGGAGAAGCTGGAGAGTTATCTGAAACAGGGCGACATCGCGGCTATCGTTTACTCCAATCCGAACAATCCGGCATGGATTTGCTTGGAGGACAGCGAACTGGCGATTATCGGTGAGTTGTCCACCCGTTACGGGGTTATCGTATTGGAAGACATGGCTTATTTCTGTATGGACTTCCGTCAGGACTTGGGCCAACCTTGGAAGGCACCTTATCCGCCTACGGTGGCCCGCTATACGGACAATTACATCCTTATGCTGTCTTCCTCCAAAATCTTCAGCTATGCCGGGCAGCGGATGGCCGTGGCTTGTGTGTCCGACAAATTGTTCGACATGCATTATCCGGCGTTGGCCGAACGTTACGGCGACTCCGGCGTGTTCGGGCAGACTTTCGTGGCTTCGGTGCTGTATATGATAACTTCCGGTTGTACGGCCTCCACGCAGTATGGCTATGCCGAAATGCTGCGTGCGGCCACGGACGGCGAATTGGATTTTGCAGCCGACGTGCGTGAATATGCCCGGCGGGCCGAACGGATGAAGAAGATATTCACCGACAACGGGTTCCACATCGTGTATGACTACGATGTGACGCGGCCGGTGGGTGACGGTTTTTTCTTTACCGTGGGTTATGGCCGGATGAGTGGTGGCGAATTGTTGCGCGAACTGTTATATTATGGAGTGAGCAGTATCTCGTTGGAGACAACTGGTAGCGGTCAGCCCGGCGTACGGGCGTGTACGTCTCGTATGCGTGAGGAACTTTATTCGGTCATGGAGGAGCGGATGAAGGCTTTCCGTTTGGATCATCCTTTAAATTAGACGAAATGGAAAACATGATTTGGAACAAGAATAAAGAGTGCATGAGTCGTGAGGAATTGCGCGACTTACAGGGGAAACGGCTGCACAAGTTGGTGGATTTGGTATATCATAACACGCCTTTCTACCGGACTAAGATGCAGGAAATGGATTTGCTTCCGGATGATATCCGTACGATAGACGACATTGTGAAATTGCCTTTTACGACCAAGGCGGATTTGCGTGATAATTATCCGGTGGGCCTGTTGGCTACACCCATGTCCGAGATAGTCCGTATCCATGCCTCCTCCGGCACGACGGGCAACCCCACCATCGTAGGTTATACTTATCGTGACCTGGAGATTTGGAAAGAAGTGATAGCACGTGCGTTGACGGCCTATGGCGTGACGCGTGGAGACATCGTTTCCGTGGGATATGGCTACGGGTTGTTTACGGGCGGACTGGGTGCCCATTATGGCGTGGAGCATCTGGGGGCTACCGTATTGCCTACTTCTACCGGGAATACGGAGAAACATATCCGTCTGTTGAGAGACCTTGGAGTGACGGGTATTGCCTGTACGCCTTCCTATGCCTTGTATCTGGCTGAGGCGTTGCATAAGCAAGGGCTTTCGGCCGACGATTTAAAGTTGCGCATCGGCGCGTTCGGGGCGGAGCCGTGGACGGAGAACATGCGCCGCGAGATAGAAGAACGTTTGGGCGTTCAGGCCTACAACATTTACGGATTGAGTGAAATCATGGGGCCGGGCGTAGCTTACGAGTGCGGCTGCAAGAACGGTTCGCATATCGCGGAAGACCATTTCTATCCGGAAATCATCCATCCGGAAACCGGCGAGGTACTGCCGCTCGGGCAAGAAGGGGAGTTGGTGCTGACTACGCTGACGAAGACCGGAATGCCGCTGTTGCGCTACCGTACGAAAGACCTGACGACATTGATGCCCGGCACGTGCGAATGCGGACGTACCAGTGTACGCTTTACGCGTATCCTCGGACGGAGCGACGATATGCTGATCATACGCGGCATTAACGTGTTCCCCTCGCAGGTGGAAAACGTGATTCTGGAGATGCCGGAATTTGCGCCCCGTTACATGTTGGTGGTAGACCGCAAAAACAACATGGATATGTTGGAGGTACAGGTAGAGTTGCGTCCGGACAATTTCTCAGACGATTTGGGCGGTATGTTGGCTTTGAAGAAATGTTTGGCCGAACGTCTGAAAAGCGTGCTTTCCATCAGTGCGGAAGTGAAATTGGTGGAACCCAACAGCCTGCCGAGGAGCGAAGGGAAAAGTACGCGAGTGATAGATAAACGTGTGTTGGCTTAATTCAAAAACGAAAGAGTATGACTATCAAACAATTATCCGTTTTCTTGGAAAACAAAAGCGGGAGAATCAACGAAGTGACCAAAGCTTTGGGCGAACAAGGTATCAACATGCACGCTTTCAGTATGGCGGAGACTACGGATTTCGGTATCCTTCGTTTGATTGTGTCCGACGTAGACAAGGCGGTAGAAGTATTGCGTGCGAAAGATTTCGCAGTGATTCTGACCGATGTGGTTTGCATCAGTTGTCCGAACGTGGCCGGTGCGCTGTCTAAGATTTTGGAGAAGTTGGCCGAGCATCAGATTTTTATCGAGTATATGTATGCCTTTGCCCAGGGAGACCGGGCGAATATCGTTATCCGGCCGAGCAATCTGTCCGAGTGCCTGAAACAGCTCTCTGAGGAAGACTGCCATATTTTAGGCGGCCAACAGCTTTAGAGGTAAGCTAAGGAATAGAAAGATTAAAGAAACCCAAGTAGGATTGTCGCGTGGAAAGGCAACCATCTTTCATGTAATTGAGACGATGGTTGCTTTTGTCTTATAGTAGCAATTCTGGAATTTGATAATAAAAAAGGAAGAAAATATAAATTATTTTCTTCCTTTTTCCTTTGAGCCGACACGGGGACTCGAACCCCGGACCCTTTCATTACGAATGAAATGCTCTACCAACTGAGCCATGTCGGCTTTTGATTTCGCGTGCAAAGGTAGGATATATTTTTTAAATACAAAAATAAAACCGGATTTTTTTCAGGGTAAGATGAAAAAAAACTATCTTTGCTCTTATTAATACCTATATTAAATGAAGAAAACGCTGTGGTTAATCCTTTTTATAGCTTGTGTCACCGGGCTTATGGCCGGTCGGCGGCCAGATAAAAAGCTTATGATAGAGCAGATGGTTTTGGTGAACGAACGTTTCATGGCCCGGCACCCTGTGGCGGGGGATTCCATACGGATAAACGGTGTTCGTCCCTCTAATATTTGGACGCGCAGTGTGTATATGGAGGGACTGTTGGCTTTGAACGAAGTTGTTCCACAGCCTCGGTATGTGGAATATGCCATGGATTGGGCTGTGGCGAATCTGTGGGGATTCCGTGGAGGTTCGCATACACGTAATGCCGACAACCAATGTTGCGCGCAGGTTTATATTGATTTGTATCGACTGCATGAAGATGCCCAGGTTTTGGGGAATACGGAACGTATGCTCAATAACGTGGTGAACAGTACGGAACGAGGGGATTGGTCGTGGATAGACGCCTTGCAAATGGCCATGCCCGTCTATGCCAAAATGGGCGTGGTCAAGCAGGATATCCGTTATTTCCGTACGATGAGAGAACTGTATGGCTATACGCGTGACTGTGCCGGACAGGTCGGACTGTTTAATACGATAGACGGTTTGTGGTGGCGTGACACCGATTTTATTCCGCCTTATAAGGAGCCTAACGGGAAGAATTGCTATTGGAGCCGTGGGAACGGTTGGGTCATGGCGGCGTTGGCACGTACGATAGACGAGATGGAACGGGCGGAGGAATTGTTTGTCGGAGGCGAGAAGCAGGAGATTGTGGACATCAAGAATTTGCTGACGGAGGACTTCCTTGCCATGGCTTTCTCGGTGAAGAAATGCCAACGGGACGATGGTTTCTGGAATTGCAGCCTGACCGATGAATTTCATTACGGGGGTCCGGAAACAACCGGTACCGCACTGTTCCTGTATGGTATGGCATGGGGAATGCGCAACGGGGTCTTGTCGGACGAAGTTTTTGGAGAACCTGCATTAAAGGCATGGAATGCGTTGATGCACGACGCGGTGCATCCGGACGGATTTCTGGGATACGTGCAAGGGACCGGAAAGGAACCGAAAGACGGGCAGCCGGTCGGATATGACAGCAAGCCGGATTTCGAGGATTTTGCCATCGGTTGCTATTTGTTGGCCGGTGCCGAGATGATAAAGTTTTTAACTCAATAATATAATCGTTTTATTAACCTGATTTTCATGAACAAACATCACATTTGGGCATCGGCTTTTGCCATGCTCGCTTTGACTTACGGTGGGAGCCTGTCCGCACAAGGCCGTTTGGACTTGGCGGGGCAGTGGGAGTTTCAAATCGACAGGGGTGATAAGGGAACAGCCGGTAAGTGGTACGACCGGCCTTTGGAAGACCGTATCTTGTTGCCCGGCAGTATGCCGCAACGTTTGAAGGGCGACAGGCCGTCGGTGGAAACGCAGTGGACAGGGTCGCTCTACGACAGTTCCTATTTTTATAACCCTTACATGGAGAGATACCGTCGGGAAGAGAACTTCAAGTTGCCGTTCTTTTTGACGCCCGACCGCCACTATGTGGGGACGGCTTGGTACCGAAGGACGGTGGAAGTTCCGGCTGATTGGAAGAACCGTCGCGTCGTATTGTATCTTGAGCGTCCGCATATCGAGACGGAATTGTGGGTCAACGGAAAGAAAGTCGGGGGCGACAACAGCTTGTGCGTGCCTCATTGTTATGACGTGACGGATTATGTCAAAAGCGGGAAAAACGCCTTGGCGTTGCGCGTCAGCAACCGTATCGACGGCGTTTGTGTGGGAGCGGACTCGCACAGCGTGACCGACCAGACACAAGGAAACTGGAACGGTGTAGTAGGGCGTATGGAATTGCGGAGCACGCCTCTTTTGTATGCCGAAGACATACAGGTCTATCCGGACATACACGACCGTACGGCCACCGTGCGGGTACGTTTGAAACAACAGCGCGGCAAGGGACGTTCCGATGCCGAGGTCAAGTTGTCGGCCAAGAGTTTCAATAGCGATGTGGTGCACGAGATACCGGTCGTGTCCCGCCGGGTGGAGCTGAAAAAAGGACAGGCGGATGTAGAGGTCGTGTTGGACATGGGCGAGAACATGCAGTTGTGGGATGAATTCAATCCGGCATTGTATGAATTGACGGCGGAAGTCTCTTCCGAACACGGGACGGACAAACAGACCCGTACTTTCGGGATGCGTGAGTTCAAGATAGACGGAAAAATGTTTTATGTGAACGGTCGGCTCACCCAGTTGCGCGGCACGGTGGAGAACTGCGATTTCCCATTGACAGGATATGCCCCGATGGACGAGGAGTCGTGGGAACGGGTGTTCCGCATTTGCCGGAGCTATGGGCTGAACCACATGCGTTTCCATTCTTTCTGTCCGCCCGAAGCCGCCTTTGCGGCGGCCGACCGTGTGGGATTCTATTTGCAGCCCGAAGGACCGAGCTGGCCGAACCACGGGGTGAAGCTGGGGAACGGAATGTACATCGACCGTTATTTGATGGAAGAAACACAGCGCATGAACAAGGCGTATGGCAATTATGCTTCGTTTTGCATGATGGCCTGCGGCAACGAACCGGCGGGCAACTGGGTGGCTTGGGTGAGCGATTTCGTGGACTATTGGAAGAAGACGGACAGCCGTCATGTATACACCGGCGCGTCGGTCGGAGGCGGTTGGGCTTGGCAGCCTAAGAGCATGTACCATGTGAAAGCCGGTGTGCGCGGATTGGACGAATGGCGCCGCCGTGCACCGGAGAGCATGTTTGACTTCCGCGCGAAAATCGACACGGTGAGTGTGCCTTTCGTCTCCCACGAGACCGGGCAATGGTGCGTATTCCCTAATTTCGATGAAATCAGTAAGTACACGGGGGTGAACAAAGCCAAAAACTTCGAGATATTCCGCGACATACTGAACGACAATCACATGGGCGGAATGGCGCACAAGTTCATGATGGCTTCCGGCAAGCTGCAAACCCTGTGTTACAAGCACGAGATTGAGCGTACGTTGCGTACACCGGATTATGCCGGTTTCCAGTTGTTGGCCCTGAACGACTACTCGGGGCAGGGCACGGCCTTGGTGGGGGTGACGGATGTCTTTTTTGATGAAAAGGAATACTGTTCACCGGAAGATTTCCGTGAATTCTGTTCGCCGACGGTGCTGTTGGCGCGCATTCCCAAGTTCACCTATTGGAACCGGGACTCTTTTACGGCGGCGGTCGAAGTGGCCCATTATGGTAAAGCGGAGATTCTTGAAGCAGAAGTGTCCTACCGCATCTGCGACAAGTACGGGAAAACATATATGGAAGGAACTTTGTACAACGGTGATGTGGCTTTGGGCAACAACATCGGTTTGGGTCACGTGACGGTAGCTTTGGACAAGATAGGTGCGCCTCGGCAAATGGTGTTCGAGGTGATGCTGAAGGGAACGTATGACCTCGATGGCCGCAAGGAAGAAGTACGAAGCAGGAACCATTGGGACTTTTGGGTGTATCCTCAGACGACGTTGGATGATTTGGCCCGTATGGACACCGGCGACGTGTACATCACGGACATCTTGGACGAGAAAGCCGAACAGGTGTTGAAGGCAGGAGGCAAGGTGCTGGTGACGGCAGCCGGAAAGATTACTTATGGAAAGGACATCGTGCAACAGTTCACGCCCGTGTTCTGGAACACGAGTTGGTTCAAGATGCGTCCGCCCCACACCACAGGGCTTTACATCGAAAGTAACCATCCGCTCTTCCGGAACTTCCCCACGGATTACCACAGCGACATGCAGTGGTGGGACTTGGTGAACCGCAAGCAAGTCATGCAGTTTACGGAATTTCCGGCTGATTTCCAACCGATCGTACAGAGCATCGACACGTGGTTCCTGAGCCGCAAGATTGGTATGTTGTTCGAAGCCAACGTGGCGGGCGGACGGCTGATGATGACCACCATGCCGTTGGATGCGGACAGCGGGGTGCCCGTTATCGCCCAAATGCGCAAAGCTGTCATCGCTTATATGCAGTCGGACGATTTCCGCCCGCAATACACGGTGGATTTGCAGTGCGTCAAAGACCTTTTCACCAAAGAAGCCCCCAAGGTGAACATGTATACCAATGATTCGCCTGACGAGTTGAAACCGAAACTTAATGCCAAGAAATGATGCGAAGACACCTTATCATAACAGGACTATGGGCATGCGGCACGGGATTTTCCGTGTTGCATGCTGCTGATGTTGGTTACTTGTTGCAACTGACTTCGGACAAACGCGTACCGGTGCAACGTCTGTTGGGGGAGGAAGATACGTCGTCTGCCGCACCGTTGACCGAACACCGGTTGTCTCCCGAAGACCGTTATACGCCGGAGAAAGGGTACGGCTATGACCTGCTCGCCTCGCCGGACGAAAGCGGCGACTGCCCTTATTATGTCTCCGTGCAGGTACCCGACGGGAACTATCGCGTCACGGTGCTTTTGGGTAACCGCAAGGAGGCGGGCGTTACCACGGTACGGGCGGAGTCGCGCCGCTTGTTTTTGGAAAGCGTGCCGACGAAGAAAGGGGAGTTCCGCACGTTTACTTTCACAGTCAACAAACGTACACCGAAAATCTCCGATACCGAGGCGGTGCGTATCAAACCGCGTGAACGATCCAAGCTGAACTGGGATGACAAGCTTACGATTGAAGTCAACGGTGACCGTCCGCAGTGTGCGGCCATTCGGATTGAACCGGACCACTGTGTCCCGACCCTGTTCCTGACCGGAAACTCTACCGTGGTGGACCAGGACGAAGAGCCGTGGGCCAGTTGGGGACAGATGATTCCCCGTTTCTTCGATGCGGAAGTATGCTTTGCCAATTATGCGGAGAGCGGCGAATGTGCCGACACTTTCATCCGTGCCGGACGGTTGAAGAAAGCCTTGTCGCAAATGAAACCGGGCGACTACATGTTCATGGAGTTCGGGCACAACGACCAGAAACAAAATGGGCCGGGAAGGGGAGCTTATTATTCCTTCGCCACAAGCCTGAAAACGTTCATTGACGAAGTCCGGCAGCGTGGCGGACATCCTGTGTTGGTGACCCCGACCTGCCGTCGGGCTTTCAAGGACGGGAAGATACGGTCCACACACGCCGACTATCCCGATGCCGTGCATTGGGTGGCCGAACGGGAGCAGGTGCCTTTGATAGATTTGCAGGAAATGACGCGCGTCCTGTTTGAGGCTTTGGGCGAGGAAGGAAGCAAAAGGGCTTTCGTGCATTATCCGGCCGGTACTTATCCGGGGCAGGCCAAAGCTTTGGCCGACAACACCCATTTCAATCCTTACGGGGCATACCAGATAGCGCGGTGTGTTGTCGAAGGAATGAAACAAGCCTGTCTGCCTTTTGTAGACCACCTTCGCGAAGACGTGCAGCCTTTCCGGCCTTCCGTGCCGGATAGTCCGGATGCGTTCCACTGGGACGAAAGCCCCTTTGTGGAGATGCAGAAACCCGATGGCAACTGACCTGTCCTTTGGATACGTGATTGTTGATTTCTTTTATCTTCTGCCTATATTTGGTTTTCAGAGAGTTAAGCTCTTGGATTTGATGACAGGAGAATGAAAAACGAATCTGCGCCAAACGAAAAATCAATCTCAGTAGATTGAAAAAACGTTTGGCGCAGATTCGTTTTTGTATATGCTTTTCTCGCAGAAACACCTGAAAACAGCCTATTTCCTGCTTTCAAACATCTTGGAACCTATAAGACAGAAGAACACACGAAAAAAAAGCAAGATAACTTCCACGAGAAAGATATGTCCTTTTGTTCTTATGTCTTATCATCTTCAACATGCAAACGGATTTTCTGCGATGGGCAATCATGCCGGAAGGGGATTAGCACCCACCGCCACAACAGCCTCCTCTGCGGTGGTGATGCCTTCTGTCCTTGCGGTGATGGCCGTAGTCACAGCAATGTCCTTCGTGCCTGCAATCCCTGCACTCGCTGCATTCTTCGTTTTTACGGCATCCGGCACATTCCGAACAATCCGTCTTGCACGTACAATCCTTGCAGGTGCAGTCTTTGCAACAGCATTCTATTTTATCCCTTTTGTCTTTTTTGTCCTTGTTGTTTTCCTGTGCGGCATAAACGGTAAAGGACACTGCGCTTAGAAGCACCGCGCAACTCAATAAGAACTTTTTCATCCGTTTTCCTTTTTAGTTAAACACCTTATTTGTCGGGCTTTTCCGCCCTAAGTCGGGGCCTTGCCTTCATGTCCACAAAGATAGGGAATAAAACGAAAGGGCTATAGCTTTTTAGAAGTTATTATGTTTTATGGACAATAAAATCTTTGAAACGTTCCAAACCTTCTGCCAGTATGGCACGAGGGCAGGCGATGTTCCAACGCATGAAGCCTTCGCCTTCCTTGCCGTACATGGCTCCGGCATTAAGCCAAAGCCGGGCTTCCCGGGTCAGGCGGTGTTCCAGTTCGGCAGAAGGCGTGGCCAGTGTGCGGCAGTCCATCCATACCAAATAAGTACCCTCCAGTTTGCAAATCGGAAAGTCCGGAAGGGGTTCCGTGCAGAATTCTTTCATGTACCTGTAATTCCCTTGCAGGTATGTCAACAGTTGGTCGAGCCAGTCCTCCCCCTTGCGGTATGCGGCTATGGTGGCGATTACTCCGAAAGGATTGACGTCGCACACCTCGTTGATGTTGATGGCTTTGTCGATTCGGCGGCGTATTTCTTCGTCCGGAGCCACGATGTTGGCGATTTGCAGTCCTGCGATGTTGAATGCTTTGCTGGGGGATATGCAGGTGACAGCATGTCCCGTGAATGTTTCCGGCAAGGAGGCAAAAGGAATGTAGGCATGTCCCGGGTAGGTCAGTTCGCAATGTATTTCGTCGGACACCACCGTCACGTTGTGGCGGAGGCAGATTTCGCCGATTTGCATCAGTTCCTCCCTTGTCCACACCCGTCCGGCAGGGTTATGGGGATTGCAGAGCAGCATCACTTTTACCCGTTCGTCGGAGGCTTTCCGTTCCAAGTCTTCGAAATCGATGCGGTAGGTATGGTTTTCGTAAACGAGCGGGTTGCTTGCCACTTCGCAGCCGTTGTTGCGGATGGAGGAGAAAAAGCAGTTGTAGACGGGCGTCTGCACCAGTACTTTGTCGCCCGGCACGGTCAGGGCCTTGATGATGGCGGACACGGCAGGCACTACGCCGGAGGTATAAATCATCCACTCCTTTTCAATGGCCCATCCGTGCCTGCGTTTGAACCACGCGCAGACGGCTTCGTAATACTCATCGGGCACCCGTGTGTAACCGAAGATGCCGTGTCCCACACGGTCGGCCAAGGCTTCCGTGATGGCGGGAGCCGTGCGGAAATCCATGTCCGCCACCCATAAAGGAAGTACGTCGCTGTCCGTCGCGCTGTCCCATTTGTAGGAATTCGTATGGCGGCGGGGAATTATCTCGTCAAAATCGTATTTCATACGCAGTCGCTGAAACAAGTTTGTTCGTCCCAAAGTTTAAGTTCACAGTCGGCAGGTGCCTTGATGTTTTCGTCGAGGATGATGTCGCCGTAGCTTTCGGCGATGATACACCCGGAAGAGGGATTTTTCACGCCGCTTATCGGTCCGTTGATGGTGGCCCGTACGCTGCTGTACTCGAAAGCGCGGTCGCATTCCGGGCCGAAAGTGCAATTCTCAAGTACCAAATCACGGGCATAGCAGAGTGGTTGTTCTCCCGTGATGTGGCAGTTCACCAGACGCAGGTTGCGTGAGTGCCATCCCAAGTATTCGCCGTTCAGCTCGGAGTCGTACACGGTGACGTTTTCCACTTCCCAGAACGCATCCTTTGTGGTAATCTTGGCATGGTGGATTTCAACGTCTTTCACGTATTGGAAGACGTATTTGCTATCACTTTCCAACCCGTCTATGCGGATGTTGCGGCTGAACATGAATGGGTATCGTCCGTTGTGCAGCTTCAGGTTCTTTATGTCCAACCGGTTGCATCTCCAGAAAACTTCGTCGGCATCGTTGATTTCCACATTCTCGATTTCTATGTCCGTCATTTCGCGGAACATTTTGGGAGCATCGATGCGTGTGTCGGTCATCTTCAAATGGTCGGAATACCACAGGGCGGAGCGCCCTCCCACGTCGAAGAAACAGTGGTCGATGACGAAACCATGTACGTGCCAGAACGGATAGTTGCCTTCGAAGCGGCAGTTAGTGGCGAGGATGTTGCTACATTCCTTGATGGCCGACTCCCCGGCACGTACGACCACGTGGTCCAGATGTAGGTCGTGTGAGGCGAACAAAGGGCGTTCGCCTCCAAATTCCATGTCTTTTATCAGTTGCATATTGTAATATGGGTTTAAGGGTTTGTCTTTTTGTCTTTCGGAAAAGCATTTTTCCGGCATACGGTTTTCTTGTACAGGCAAAGTTACGGATATGCCTGAAGTTTCAGGGTAGACGGATTACGGATGTTATGACCCGAATTCCGGAAATCCGCATGGCGGCACTTCACAAGCTTGTTTTTTTCAGACTTTCATCCACCGTTTTCCTCTCAGCCGGACTAAGAATATCATGCCTCTGAAGCATAATTCTATGCACATGGCTATCCACACGCCTTTCAGTCCCATGGAGGGGGCGAGTGCGGCAGCCAGTGTGATGCGTACGGCCCAGATGCTGAAGAAGTTCATCAGCGAGGGGACGAGGGTGTTGGCTGCGCCGACGAACACGCCGTAGGCTATGATGGCTGCGGCGAACATGGGTTCGGCGAAGGCTTCGATGCGGAGTACCACCACGCCCAGTTCCCGTATTTCGTCCACAGGGGTCATGGTGCCGATGATTTGTGGGGCGAAGGCGTACATCACGATGCCCATGAGTCCCATTATGGCCATGCCCGCGAAGACGGTGATGTAGGCAAAACGGCGTGTGAGCTTTCGCCTGCCAGCTCCGAGGCTTTGGCCTACCAAGGTGGTGGCGGCATCCGCTATCCCGTATCCCGGCATGTAGCAGAGGCTTTCGGCCGTGATGGCGAAAGAATTGGCCGCTATGGCCGTGATGCCCAACGGGGCCACGATGACCGTGGTCATGATTTGCGCCCCGCAGATGACGGCATGCTCCAAACCCATCGGCAGGCTGATGCGGACGGCATTCTTCAGTGTGGTCCGCATGGGAAAATGGTGCGTCCCGTGCCATTCCTGGATTTTCAGTCCGGATGACCGGGTGAAGAGGTGCCATGACGTGAGGCATGCCGCCACGCATTCTGCCAATCCCGTACCCAGGGCGGCACCTTCCACGCCCAATCCCGCACCGGGCAGTTGGAGGGACAGTGTTCCGAGGGAAAGTTCCTGTTCCGGAAAGATGAGAAAGAAATTGAATACCACATCAAGCGCGCACATCAGCACGCCTGCCGTGCTAGGGACGCGCATGTTGCCGCTGCAGCGCAGCATGCCCCCGGCCAGAAAATTCAGTTGGAGGACGGGCAGGAAAAGCGAGAATATCAGGAAATAAAGCGAAGAGCCGGCGTGGATGGCAGCATCACCGCCTAACCACCGGGGCAAGTTTTCGCTGATGGAAACGCCGATGGCTGCCAATGCCACACTGAATGTGAGTACCGCCGTTACGGAATGGCGCAGCACGGAACGGGCATTTCCCCAGTCTCCCGCTCCGATGCGGTGGGCCACTTGCACGGAAAATCCCGTGGAAACAGAGGCGCACAATCCCCAGAAAAGCCACGTGGTGGTGGATACCAACCCGATGGAGGCCGATGCATCCGCACCGAGGCTGCCCACCATTGCGGCATCAATATATTGCATGATTATGGCCGAGAGTTGGGTCACGATGGCAGGCACGCTCAAGGCTGCTGTCAGGCGCAACTGCTCACCCAAGGTCATGGGGCGGCCTTCGCGGATGAGGGCGAGCAAGCCGTCTGTATCCTTTGCCTTGTTTTCCATGTGTGGTCATTGGATTTTCCGGATGGGCTTTGCCGGTACCCCGCCCACTATAGTCCGGGGAGGCACGTCCTTGGTCACGACCGAACCGGCAGCAATGATGGCTCCTTCTCCCACGGTCACGCCTTGCAGGATGGTGGAGTGGGAACCTACCCATACGTTTTGTCCCAACACGATGGGGGCGGGGTGCATGACAGCGCGGTTTCCGGGATTGAAGTCATGGTTGAGCGTGGCAAACACCACGTCGTGCCCGATCAGGCAACCGTCGCCCAACGTGACACCTCCGTGGTCTTGGAAATGGCAACAGGCGTTGATGAACACGTGTTTGCCAATGGTGATGTTTTTCCCGAAATCCGTATAGAATGGCGGGAACGCCTTGAATGTTTCGTCCACGGGGCGGCCGGTCAGGCGCGAAAACAGTTCACGCAATTCCGCTTGGCTATGGTAAGCGTTGTTGATTTCGCAAGTGATGTGCCGGGCCTCGTCGCTCATCTCGTCCATGAAACGGTAGATGTCGGGCGTGTCGAGGGGAAGGCGTGCATCCGCATGCTTTAAAAATTCATCCAATGTCATGCTGTTGTGTTTTGTTACTTCCTTTTTTGATGTGGCAAAGTTCGGGAGAATTTCAGGCTTGTGAGGTAGACAAATTACGGTTGTTACGCCCCTTATTACGGATTTTTATTGGAAAAATGCGGCACTTTGCATGGAATTGGTACGGAATCGCTATATTTGCCTGAACCTTTTTATAAACAACAGAACCCGATATGGAAGAATTTATCAAACTTGACACCGTGGACTGCTACAATAAACTTTATGGGGTAGAGACCCTGCACCCGTTGGTTTCGGTGGTCGACGCTTCAGAAGTCCAACGTGACCTTCCGGACAATGTCACGTTCAACTATGGGCTTTATGCGCTTTTTTTGAAACAGACAAAGTGTGGCGACCTGCGTTACGGCAAGCAGACGTATGATTACCAAGAAGGGACGGTGACGAGTTTTGCTCCGGGGCAGGTGGTGGAAGTCCGGAGGGATACGAGTGTCCGCCCTCAATGGCAGGGCTTGGTGTTCCATCCAGATTTGATACGTGGCACTTCGTTGGGACAGGACATCAAACAGTATTCCTTCTTTTCGTATGCTTCGAATGAAGCCCTCCATCTTTCCGAGGACGAAAAAGGCATTTACCGGGATTGCCTGTCGAAAATCAAGAGGGAGATTTCGCGTCCGGTGGACAAGCACAGCCGTCGGCTGATAGTCCGTAACATAGAGTTGCTTTTGGATTATTGCCTGCGTTTTTATGAACGGCAGTTTATCACGCGGAGCAAGGTGAACAAGGGGATTCTGTCCAGGTTCGAGGATTTGTTGGATGATTATTTCCAAAGCAACCTACCACAGACAAAGGGACTGCCCACGGTGAAGTATTTTGCCGACCGTGTAAACTTGTCGCCCAATTACTTTGGCGATTTGGTCAAAAAGGAGACAGGGCGTACGGCGCAGGAGTATATCCAAGGCAAGCTCATCGAGGTGGCCAAACAGGAGATTCTCGGTTCAGACCGCAGCGTGAGCGAGATTGCCTACCGTCTCGGCTTCCAATATCCGCAGCATTTCACCCGGATTTTCAAGAAGAGTGTCGGATGTACGCCGACCGGATACAGGGATTTGCCGGTTTTATAAGAGTAGGGGGACTGGCAAGTCGGGCGAGGCCGAAAATTTCGTATGTATCGGGTAATGGCAAAGACAGGAGTGAAGAGGGATAATAAGACATTGAACATAAAGACCGTGTGCGAATGTTGTCATTGTTTGGGCAGTAAGACGTTACATCCGCAGGTGAGCCTTATCAATCTGGAAAAGCCGGAATTGGAAGAGGATGCCGTGAAGTTTGAATTCTATGCCATCTTGTTGATAGAGGATTGTCCGGACGGTTGTTGCTGTTGCGGCCGGAAGTATTATGATTATTCCGTGGCCACGATGGTATTCCTTACGCCGGGCGAAATCTTCCGTATGGGCAAGGAGGACACGTTGCCTCCCAAGGGTTGGCTTTTGGCATTCCATCCCGACTTGCTGTTCCGCACTTCGCTCAAGAGCCACATCAAGAATTATACTTTCTTTTCTTATCGCAAGGAAGAGGCGTTGCACCTCTCCCGGCGGGAGACTTCCACGGTGGTTTGCCTGTTGGAGCACATAGAAGAAGAACTGCACCATCCGATAGATGTGCATACCGGTACCATCCTTTCGCGCCACATCGAACTTTTGTTGGATTATTGTACGCGGTTCTACGAACGTCAATTCATTACCCGTGAAAATAAAAACAAGCTATTGCTAGCCCGTCTGGACCGCATGTTCGATGAATATCTTGATTCCGGACGGTTGTCGGCAGGAGGTTTGCCCGTCTTGGCGCAGTGTGCCGCTGTGCTGAATCTGTCTGCGGCTTATTTTTCCGACTTGTTGAAGTTCGAGACCGGTAAGGGATTGGAGGAATATTTTGAGTTCAGGAGACTGGATACGGCCCGGCGTTTGTTGTCGGAAGGCATGCATACACCGGCCGAAGTGGCTCGTTTGTTGGGGTATCCGAACGTACAATGCTTCAGCCTGATATTTAAAAAGGTGGTAGGGGTACCGCCGGGTGAGTTTCGTTATTCACGGAATTAAAACCCTCTGCACCCGTGGAGTGGATGCAGAGGGTTTGAGGTTATAACGGCATGTTGCCGTGCTTCTTGGGCGGATTGCTTTGGTTCTTGTTCCGGGTCATCTCCAAGGCGCGGATGAGTTTCCGGCGCGTGTCGCGCGGCATGATGATTTCGTCCACCAGTCCGCGCTCGGCTGCGCGGTAAGGATTGGAGAACTCTTCTTCGTATGCTTCCACCGCCGTCTTTTTCTCCTCCTCCGATGCTTTACGGTAGAGGATGTTGATGGCACCGGATGCCCCCATGACTGCAATTTCGGCTTGCGGCCAGGCAAAGTTCACATCGGCACCGATCATCTTGCTGGCCATGACGATATAGGCTCCGCCGTAGGCTTTACGCGTAATCAGCGTGATTTTGGGAACGGTGGCCTCGGCGTAGGCATACACGATTTTGGCTCCGTGGCGGATGATGCCGTCATGTTCTTGTGCCGTGCCAGGCAAGAAGCCCGGTACGTCTTCGAACGTCACCAAGGGGATGTTGAAGCAGTCGCAGAAACGGATGAAGCGGGCGGCTTTGTCCGAAGCGTCGATGTCGAGCACGCCGGCCAGGAATGCCGGTTGGTTGGCGATGATGCCGACGGTTTGTCCTCCGAGGCGGGCGAAACCGATGATGATGTTCTTGGCAAAATGCGGCATCACTTCAAAGAAATATTGGTTGTCCACGACGGGTTCGATAACGTCTTTGATGTCGTATGGTTGGTTAGGATCTTCCGGAATCACCGTCTGCAAACTTTCCACACGGCGGTTCGCGTCGTCGCTGCAAGGCACGATCGGCGCGTCCTCCATGTTGTTGGACGGCAGGAAGCTGAGCAGTTCGCGGAGTTGCATCAGTGTTTCTTCTTCCGTCGGGTAGACAAAGTGGGCCACACCGCTCTTGCTGCTGTGCGTGTAAGCTCCTCCCAACTCTTCCTTGTCCACCACTTCATTGGTCACGGCCTTCACCACATCCGGTCCGGTGATGAACATGTGGCTGTTTTCGTTGACCATGAAAATAAAGTCGGTGAGGGCGGGAGAGTAGCAGGCACCTCCGGCACACGGGCCGAGGATGGCCGTGAGTTGGGGAATCACGCCGGAGGCCATTGTATTCTGGTAGAATATGGAAGCGTATCCCGCCAGGCTGGTGATGCCTTCCTGTATGCGGGCGCCTCCCGAATCGTTCAGCCCGATGATGGGTGCGCCGCTCTTCAAGGCCAAAGTCTGTACTTTTACGATTTTGGCCGCGTTGGTCTCGCTCAACGAACCGCCGTGTACGGTGAAGTCGTAAGCATAGACGAACACTTGCCGTCCGTCTATCTTGCCGTGACCGCACACCACGCCGTCTCCCGGAATCTGTTTCTTCTCCATTCCGAAGCGGGTGCAACGGTGGTTCACGAATTTGTCTATTTCGCAGAACGTATCCTTGTCGAGCAACATGCCGATGCGTTCGCGTGCCGTCATGCGGCCCGAGGCGTGTTGCTTTTCTATCTTGTCCGGTCCGCCACCCTGCGAAGCCCGTTTGTCCAATTCCTCAAACCGGGCATATAGTTCTTCTCTTTTCATGCTTCTTGTATGAGTTCTAATTCTATCAACGTTTGATTGTCTTGTACGGCCTCTCCCTCTGTCACGAGAATGTTTTTCACCCTGCAGTCCGAACTGACCTTATAATTACTTTGCATCTTCATGGCTTCGAGTACGATGGCGATGTCACCTGCCTTCAACTCGTCTCCCGGCTGTACGGGGATGCTGACCACCTTGCCCGGCATGGGTGCCACGATTTTATCCGGTTGGCGTTCGTCCGCATGCTTTTTCATGCGGAGATACTTGGCCTGCGTGTCCACCACGTCCACGTGGTAGGAGCGGTAGAACATATTCACGTCGTAGCTCTTTCCGCCTTCTCCGCGAATAAGTTCCGCATTGTAGGAATTGCCGTCGTGCAGGATGGAGCAACTGCCGTTCTCGGCCATGACGATGTCCACTACGCACGGTTTGCCGTCGATGGTGAGTTCCACGCGGTTTCCCTCTTTGTTTACCAATGTCACGTCCGCGACACGGTCTCCTATGTGTATTTCCATAAAATATCCCTTTCCTTATTATATACGTAATACTCCCTTTTGCAGGCCGAACTCGCGCCAACGGCTGATGGGGCGGGAGTCTGTCGTGCGCACGGGGCTGTTCTCTTCCAGATTGAACAGGTAGTCCACGTAGGCGGCTATCATGGCCATGTTTTCTATCTCTTCGTTCTCTCCGTTGCTGCGTTGCAGCGAACGGGAATATTTTGACAGGAATGAAGTGTCGTATTCGCCTTTCACAAAAGCCGGGGCGTACATGATGCGGCGCAGGTAACTGATGTTGGTTTTCAGTCCCGTGATTTTGAATTCATACAACACACGCCGCATACGTTCGATGGCAAACTGGCGGCTCGTGGCCCATACGATGAGCTTGCCGATCATCGGGTCGTAGTAGAGGGGGATTTCGTAACCTTCGTACACGTAGCTGTCGATACGCACGCCGATGCCGTTCGGCTCCGTGAGTTGGCGGATGATGCCGGGGCAGGGGATAAACCCGTTTTCCGTGTCTTCGGCACAGATGCGGCACTCGATGGCGTGTCCGCGTTGGGAGAGGTCCTCTTGTTTGAAGCGCAGAGGCTCACCGTCGGCCACGCGGAGCTGTTCTTTGACAAGGTCTACGCCCACCACTTCTTCCGTGATGGGGTGTTCCACTTGCAGGCGGGTGTTCATTTCCAAGAAATAGAAGTGGCGGTATTTGTCCACCAGAAATTCTATGGTACCGGCACCACGGTAGTTCACCGCCCGGGCGGCGGCAACGGCTTTCTCGCCCATCTCCCGGCGGAGTTCCGGCGTGAGGAAAGGCGAAGGGCTTTCTTCCACGATTTTCTGGTTGCGGCGTTGCACGGAGCACTCCCGGTCGAAGAGATGCACCACGTTGCCATGGGCATCCCCAAGAATTTGGAACTCGATATGGTGCGGCTCTTCCACGAATTTCTCCAGATATACCGTGTCATCCCCGAAGGAAGACATGGATTCCGAACGGGCCGAGTCGTAAGCCTCTTTCACTTCGTCTTCGCTATGGATGAGGCGCATGCCTTTTCCGCCGCCACCCATGGAGGCTTTCAGCATGACGGGAAAACCGATTTCCTTGCAGATGCGTACGGCTTCATCGGCGTCTTTCAGCGGTTCGGCAGTGCCTGGCACCACCGGTACCCCTGCCGCCATCATGCGTTGGCGGGCTGCAATCTTGTCTCCCATGGCTTCCATCGTGTCGGCTGTCGGGCCGATGAAGATGATGCCTGCGGCCTCGCAACGGCGTACAAATTCCGCATTTTCGGACAGAAAGCCGTAGCCGGGATGGACGGCGTCGGCTTTGCATTTTGCGGCCACTTCGATGATACGGTCGATGTTCAGGTAACTTTCGTGCGACTCGGCCGCGCCGATGCAGTAAGCTTCGTCGGCATACATCACGTGCCTTGACGTACGGTCGGCCTCAGAAAATACGGCCACGGTACGCAGACCCATTTCGCGGCACGAGCGCATGACTCGCACAGCGATTTCGCCACGATTGGCGATCAAAACTTTTTTAATCATCTTTGTTTCATTTATCCTACATGTTCTCCTAACCCACGAGCAAGAACAGTTTTTTAACGAACGGCAGGTCTTCTGACTCGCCCCCTTCCTGAAACCTTCCCGGCCTTGAGAAACAAACGGCCAGTGGTGATGGTGCTTTTTCAGAAAGTTCACGGAGCATCACAGCAGCGGGACTGTCCGGGATTTGCACCCGATTCCCTTTTAATCCGTGCGCAAGGACTTGCACACAGAACCGATTCTTGTGCAAAGGTACGTCTTTTTTCCGTTACAGCCTAATGGTTTCAAAAGAAATTAATTTTCCGTAGGGCGGAAGATGTCGGGTGGGCTTGTAGGGAATGTCTTTTTGTTACTGTATGGGAGGATTTCAGTCCCAAAAGACAGCGTTTTCGTTTTATCTGACAGGCCAAAAACGGCTGAACCGTAGCATATAGAGCCTCTTCTTGCATATTTATACGGTATATGCGTTGTTGTTTTGCATATCTCCCGCATATATGCAATTCAATCTCAAGAGAATGGAAAACCATTCGGCTGAAAGCGGAAAATCATTCTCCGCATGTCGGCTCGTGTTTCTCTTTCAAACGCCGTAAAAATGTCTTTTTTCCGGCAAATTTCCGGCTTGCAAACCGTGTGCCGGCTTTATTGGGTTGCTTTTTCCGTTCCAAAATCCGGTGGCATCATGCAAGCCGGATGTGTCTTTAGGCTTACGCACCGAGCCGCTTCATGCGGAAGGAAAGGCATGGACGGGTGACAGAGGATAAATATTCTTGCGTAAGAGTTGTCATTTTGTTATTCCTGAAGGGCTGTATGGTTGCGTTATTCTTGTCGCAGCCTTTGCCTGTGTGCGAATACGCAATTCTTGGGGGTGTGGAAATGACATGGTGTCAGAATGTCAATGGCATTCCGGGTTTTGGATTTAATATTTTTTAAGTATAATATAATGTATTCCGATTGGTATTTTATGAGGTTCGTTCGTATATAAATTATATTCACGTAAAGTTGGTAGTATGAATAAGATATTATGTGGCGCGCTGGGAGCCTTCTTCGTTTCTTTTCCCATGCAAGCGAAAATACTCGTGTATCCGAAGATAGAAGACCAGGCAGTTGTGGACGACAACCGTTACAAGGTGTACGTCAGGGAGGCCGGGACGGAAAATGCCTGGCGGGAGTTACAGGTTTTTTCAGTGGAGGTGGACATGGACACGCAGAGCCGGGCTGCCATGGCGCAGTTCGACGCAGACGAGCCGGTGGAGGTGAAGGTCGTGGCGCATGGTTTACCGGTGGATGACGTGAAGATACGTCCTCTTTCGCGAGGTATATCATATAATAAGGTGGACGGGCACGCCTTGACGTTCCGCCTGGAGCGTCCGGCCAAGTTGAGTGTGGAGTTCGGGGGCGACCGCATGGGTAATCTCCATTTGTTTGCCAATGCTGTGGAGACGGAGACGTATGACGGAACAGGGGGCGAAGGCGTCGTGGTCTGGGATGGAGGTTCGAAAGACATTTTCCGGAAAGATTGCCGTCTGATTTATTTCGGTCCCGGCGTGCATAAGCCCAAGGACCTGCCCAACGATGAGATAGACGTACCGAGCAACTGCACGGTTTACCTGGCGCCGGGGGCCTTGGTGAAAGCCAAGCTCAGGGTGGACAGGGCAAAGAATGTGCGGATTGTGGGACGAGGGATGCTGTTCCGGCCTTTGCGCGGCGTGGAAATCACCCGTTCGCGCAACGTGCACGTAGAAGGCATTACGGTGGTCAACCCCCAGCATTACACCATAATGGGCGGAGAAAGCCGGAAGGTGACGGTCAGGAATGTGAAGAGCTTTTCATCCCGGGGGTGGAGCGACGGGATTGACTTGATGTGTTGCCATGACTGGTTGGTGGACGATGTGTTTCTTCGTACGAGCGACGACTGCCTGGCATTTTATAATCACCGGTGGTGGTTTTGGGGAGGGACAAGCAACCTGACGGTGCAGAATTCCATTTTGTGGGCCGATGTGGCGCATGCCATTAACGTGGGAGGCCATGGTGACGACCGTTCCCCGAAGGGGGAGACGCTTCGCAGCGTAAGGTTCCGCAACATAGACGTGCTGAACGTGGATGAGGATGACGACAACTATCGTGGAGTGATGGCCGTATGCGTGGGCGACAAGAACCGGGTGGAGGACGTGTCGTTCGAGGACATCCGGGTGGAAGACTGCGAAGAGGCGCGGCTGATAGATATCCGGGTTCTTTTCAATGAGAAATATAACCGTGAGCCTGGCGGTCCGATTCGCAACCTTGTCTTCCGTAATATCCGCTACCAAGGCGAAAGGGGAAAAATGTATCCTATGCGGATAAAAGGATATGACGCAGGCAACGACGTGTGCGGCGTGCTGTTGGAGAATGTCACGGTAGACGGAAAGAAACTGACGGGCACGGAAGGGATAGAGATGAACGGGTTTGTTTCCGATGTGGAAGTAAGGTAGGGAGCTTGTCTTTCGTTTTGTTCATGAAAGCGTGGATAGGTTTCTTTTTTGTCACAAGAAGTGTCTTTTTCTACGTAAATAGCGAAATAAATTGCAAGTATTCGCATTTATTTGTACCTTTGCCCACTAATAAGGTTTGAAGAAAACGATTGTCATGGAGCAGTTGAAACACGAATGCGGGATCGCTATGATACGCTTGCTGAAGCCCTTGGAGTATTACCAGGAAAAGTATGGTACTTGGATGTATGGCTTGAACAAGCTTTACCTTTTAATGGAGAAACAGCATAACCGCGGACAAGAAGGAGCCGGGTTGGCTTGCGTGAAGATGGAGGCGAATCCCGGAGAAGAGTATATGTTCCGTGAACGGGCGCTGGGTACGGGTGCCATTACCGAGATTTTTTCCTCCGTGCAGTCCCGGTTCAGGGATTTGGGCGCGGAACAGCTTGCAGACGCCACGTATGCCAAACGGCAGCTTCCCTTTGCCGGTGAAATTTATATGGGCCACCTTCGGTATTCAACGACCGGAAAGAGTGGCCTTTCTTTTGTCCACCCGTTTCTGAGGCGCAACAACTGGCGGGCGAAAAACCTTGCGCTGTGTGGCAATTTCAACCTGACGAATGTGGATGAGGTATTTGCCGACATTACGGCCAAAGGACAGCATCCCCGGATTTATTCCGACACTTATATCATGTTGGAGCAAGTGGGGCACAGGCTCGACCGCGAAAGCGAACGCCTTTATGCCGAAGCCATAGGGCATGGATTGTCCGGCATGGATATCACGCATTATATCGAGGAACGCATCGACGTGAACAACGTGTTGCGCACGGCAGCTCCCTTGTGGGATGGCGGTTATGTGGTGTGCGGGGCGACGGGCAGCGGCGAGATGTTTGTCCTGCGTGACCCGTGGGGTATCCGGCCGGCCTTTTGGTATAAAGACGATGAGGTTTTGGTCGTGGCTTCCGAGCGTCCTGTCATCCAGACGGTTTTCGCGTTGGAGACGGAGCAGATACACGAACTCATGCCGGGGCAGGCGGTCAGCGTGCATAAGGACGGGGAGATGCGTTTGGAACAAATCTTGCAACCCAAGGAGGTGAAAGCCTGCTCGTTCGAACGAATCTATTTCAGTCGTGGAAGCGACCGCGATATTTACCTGGAGCGTAAGGCTTTGGGCATGCAGTTGCGCGATGCCATCCTGAAAGCCATTGGCGGGGATTTGGAACATACGGTGTTCTCTTTTATTCCGAACACGGCGGAAGTCGCCTTTTATGGCATGTTGGACGCTTTCAAGGCGTATCTGAACCAAACCAAGATTGCCCAGATAGAAGCGTTGGGACATAAGCCCACGCATGAGGAGCTCGAACGCATCCTGAGCCAGTATATCCGTAGCGAGAAAGTGGCTATCAAGGACATCAAACTGCGTACGTTCATTACGGAAGGCAACAGCCGGAACGATTTGGCAGCGCATGTGTATGACATCACTTACGGGAGCGTGAATGCCTACGAGGACAATCTGGTGGTCATCGACGACAGTATCGTGCGCGGGACTACGCTGAAAGAGAGCATCATCCGCATCCTTGACCGCCTGCACCCGAAGAAAATCGTGCTGGTGTCTTCTTCGCCGCAGGTGCGCTATCCCGATTATTACGGTATCGACATGTCCAATATGGATGAGTTCATCGCTTTCCGCGCAGCCGTGGAGCTGTTGAAAGAACGGGGCATGGCGCACGTGGTGGGTGAGGTTTATGAACAATGTAAAATGCAGATGGGGTTGCCTAAAGAAGAAATGGTGAACAGCGTGAAAGCCATCTACGCTCCTTTTGCGGACGAGGACATTTCATGCAAGATGGTGGAGATGTTGCGCCCGGCAGGAGTCACCACGCCCATTGAAATCGTATACCAGACGCTGGAGGGCCTTCACGAGGCCTGTCCGGAGCATTCGGGCGACTGGTATTTCAGCGGCGACTATCCGACACCGGGTGGCGTGAAGTTGGTGAACCGGGCGTTCATCAGTTATTATGAGAATGTGTTTAAGGCAAATAAATAAGATAATAAAGATTGTATTTCTGCAATGAGAAACGTGACACTTATCCTCGACGACGGGAGCCGTTTTCACGGTAAGTCGTTCGGTTATGAAAAACCGGTGGCCGGCGAAGTGGTTTTCAATACGGCCATGATGGGGTATCCGGAGAGTTTGACCGACCCGTCTTATGCCGGGCAGTTGATGACGCTGACCTATCCTTTGGTCGGGAACTACGGCGTGCCGGCTTTTACTATGGAAGAGAATGGCCTGGCCACTTTCATGGAGAGCGACCGGATTTATGCCTCGGCCATTATCGTAAGCGATTATAGTCTGGCCTACAACCATTGGAATGCAAAAGAAAGTCTGGCAGACTGGCTGAAACGGGAACAGGTGCCGGGCATCACGGGAGTGGATACGCGCGAGTTGACGAAGGTGTTGCGCGAACACGGGGTGATGATGGGCAAGATTGTGTTTGACGACGAACCGGATAACATACCCGAGGCCGATTATAACGGTGTGAACTTCGTGGATAAAGTGTCGTGTAAGGATGTCATCCGTTACAATGAAGGAGGCGGACGGAAGAAAGTCGTGTTGGTGGATTGTGGTGTGAAACACAATATTATACGTTGCCTGCTTCGTCGCAACGTGGAAGTGATACGCGTGCCTTGGAACTATGATTTCAATACGTTGGAGTTTGACGGCCTCTTCTTGGCCAACGGTCCCGGCGACCCGGACACGTGCGAGGCTGCGGTAGCGAACATCCGCAAGTTCCTTGCTTCTCCTTCGGTGCGCCCCTGCATGGGCATCTGTATGGGCAACCAGCTTTTGAGCAAAGCGGCCGGTGCCCGGATTTATAAATTGAAGTACGGGCACCGCAGTCACAATCAGCCGGTGAGGATGGTGGGCACGACCCGTTGTTTCATCACGAGCCAGAACCACGGTTATGCTGTGGATGCGGAAACGCTCGGGGCAGACTGGGAACCCTTGTTCGTCAACATGAACGACGGTTCCAATGAAGGCATACGCCATAAAGTGAATCCTTGGTTCAGTGCGCAGTTCCATCCGGAAGCTTGCAGCGGTCCGGTGGATACGGAGTTCATGTTCGATGATTTTGTAAATTTGCTCAAATAAGAAACAGGTGGTCTATGGAAGATAAAGGAATAAAGAAAGTATTGTTGTTAGGTTCCGGTGCGCTGAAAATCGGCGAGGCCGGTGAGTTTGATTACTCCGGTTCGCAGGCGTTGAAGGCGTTGAAAGAGGAAGGGATAGAGACGGTACTCATCAATCCGAACATCGCCACGGTGCAGACGAGCGAAGGGGTGGCCGACCAGATTTATTTTTTGCCGGTGACTCCGTTTTTTGTGGAGAAAGTCATCCGGAAGGAACGGCCGCAAGGTATCTTGTTGGCGTTTGGAGGACAGACGGCTTTGAATTGCGGTGTGGCCTTATATAAGGAAGGAATCTTGGAGAAATACGGCGTGCAGGTGCTCGGAACTCCGGTACAGGCTATCATCGACACGGAAGACCGTGAATTGTTCGTGAAGAAGCTCGATGAAATCGACGTGAAGACCATCAAGAGCCATGCTTGCGGGAATATCGAAGAAGCCCGCAAGGCGGCTGCCCATCTGGGCTATCCCGTGATTATCCGTGCGGCCTATGCGTTGGGTGGCCTGGGTTCAGGATTCTGCGACAACGAAGAAGAACTTAACAAGTTGGCAGAGAAGGCATTCTCGTTTTCACCTCAAGTGTTGGTGGAGAAGAGCCTGAAAGGATGGAAAGAGATTGAATACGAAGTGGTTCGCGACCGGTATGACAACTGTATCACGGTGTGCAATATGGAAAATTTTGACCCGCTCGGCATCCATACCGGCGAAAGTATCGTGATAGCCCCCTCGCAGACGTTGACCAATTCGGAATACCACAAATTGCGGGCGTTAAGCATCCGCATCATCCGTCACATCGGAATCGTGGGAGAATGTAATGTGCAATATGCTTTCGACCCTGAATCGGAGGATTACCGTGTCATCGAGGTGAATGCACGTCTGAGCCGTTCTTCCGCTTTGGCTTCCAAGGCCACGGGTTATCCGTTGGCTTTCGTGGCTGCCAAATTGGGGTTGGGCTACGGGCTTTTTGAACTGAAAAACTCCGTGACGAAAACGACATCGGCCTTCTTCGAGCCGGCGTTGGATTATGTGGTGTGCAAGATACCGCGCTGGGACTTGGGCAAGTTCCGAGGTGTGGACCGCGAGTTGGGTTCCTCCATGAAGTCTGTAGGCGAGGTGATGGCCATAGGCCGTACTTTCGAGGAAGCTATCCAGAAAGGCTTGCGCATGATAGGCCAGGGGATGCATGGTTTTGTGGAGAACAAGGAACTGCAAATCGACGACATCGATGCCGCCCTGCACGAACCGACCGACAAGCGTATCTTTATCATCTCCAAGGCCATGCAGAAAGGTTATACGATAGACCGGATTCATGAACTGACGAAGATAGACAAGTGGTTCCTGCAAAAACTACAGAACATCAAGGATACGTCCAAGGCTTTGCATGCCTGCAAAAGCATCAATGTGCTAGACAATGACTTGTTGCGCCGGGCGAAGGTGCAAGGCTTTACGGATTTCCAGATAGCCCGTGCCTTGGGTATGGAAGAGGAAATGGACATCGAAGAGGCTTCGCTGATAGTGCGCCGTCGTCGCTTGTCCGCAGGTATCGTACCGGTTGTGAAACAAATAGACACGTTGGCTGCCGAGTATCCGGCGCAGACGAACTATTTGTACATGACTTATAGCGGCATAGCCCATGACATTCATTACGAACACGACAAGCGCAGTATTGTGGTTTTGGGTTCGGGTGCCTATCGTATCGGGTCGTCCGTCGAGTTCGACTGGTGCGGTGTGCAGGCGTTGAACACCATCCGTAAAGAGGGTTTCCGTTCGGTGATGATTAACTACAATCCCGAAACGGTATCTACCGACTACGACATGTGCGACCGCCTTTATTTCGACGAACTGACTTTCGAGCGCGTGTTGGATATTCTGGATTTGGAATGTCCGAAAGGGGTTATCGTTTCTACGGGCGGACAAATCCCGAACAACCTGGCCATCCGTTTGGACCAACAGCGTATTCCTATTCTCGGCACGACGGCCAAGAGCATTGACAATGCGGAAGACCGTGAGAAGTTTTCGGCCATGTTGAACCGTATCGGTGTGGACCAACCGGAATGGAGTGCGTTGACCAGTATGGACGATGTAAACGCATTTATAAGTAAGGTAGGCTTTCCGGTCCTGGTACGTCCTTCGTATGTGCTTTCCGGTGCGGCGATGAACGTATGTTCCAATCAGGATGAGTTAGAGCGATTCTTGAAGTTAGCTGCCAATGTGTCTCATAAACATCCAGTTGTCATCAGTAAGTTCTTGCAGCATGCCAAGGAAGTGGAGATGGATGCCGTGGCACGCGAGGGAGAAATCGTGGCATACGCCATCAGCGAGCACATTGAGTTTGCCGGCGTGCATTCGGGAGATGCCACCATCCAGTTCCCTGCACAGAAATTGTATGTGGAGACGGTGCGTCGCATCAAGAAGATTTCCGGGCAAATAGCCCGCGAGCTGAAAATCAGCGGCCCGTTCAATATCCAGTTCTTGGCCAAGGACAACGACATCAAGGTGATTGAATGCAACCTGCGTGCTTCACGGAGTTTTCCGTTCGTGAGCAAGGTGCTTAAGATAAATATGATAGAACTGGCCACGAAAGTCATGTTGGGATTGCCGGTGGAGAAGCCGAACAAGAGCCTTTTCGATTTCGATTATGTGGGCATCAAGGCTAGCCAGTTCTCGTTCAACCGTTTGCAGAAGGCCGACCCCGTACTTGGAGTCGATATGGCATCGACCGGAGAAGTCGGTTGTTTGGGTGACGACTCGGGAACCGCTTTGCTTACGGCCATGCTTTCGGTAGGGCATCGTATTCCGAAGAAGAACATTCTTTTGTCTACCGGTGGCGCCAAACAGAAAGCCGACATGCTAGAAGCAGCCCGTACTTTAAAAGAGCATGGTTATGAACTTTATGCTACAGGAGGAACTAGCCGTTATCTGACGGAGAACGGTGTGGCGAACCATTTGGTGTATTGGCCGAGTGAGGAGGGAACACCTCAAGCACTTGCCATGCTGCATAACCGGGAGATAGATATGGTGGTCAATATCCCGAAGGATTTGACGGTAAGCGAATTGAGCAACGGTTACAAGATTCGCCGTGCTGCGGTGGATTTGAATATTCCTTTGATTACGAACTCCCGTTTGGCGAGTGCCTTTATCCAGGCTTTCTGCCATATTGATATGGATGATCTGCCCATAAAGAGTTGGTCTGAATATAAGTAAACACTACACAATCATGCCATACCATGAATTTTGAAATTGTTTATGTCTTAATCTGTCTGGCCGCTATGGTCGTAGCACTGATCTACGACCGTATGCGTCCGGGCATGATACTTTTTTCTGTCGTCATCTTGTTTTTCTGTGCGGGAATACTTACCCCTAAGGAAGTGTTGGAGGGTTTCTCGAACAAAGGCATGATTACGGTGGCTCTTTTGTTTCTGGTCAGTGAAGGAATACGTAAGAGTGGGGTGTTGGAACGTTTGATTTTTGCCATGTTACCGCAAAAAAAGTCTACAGTAGCCAATACGAATCTGCGTGTATTGCCGGTCATTGCTTTCATTTCGGCTTTTCTGAACAACACGCCGGTGGTTGTCATCTTTGCGCCTATCATCAAGAACTGGGCAAGACGGATGAAACTGCCGCCTGCAAAATTTCTGATACCTCTTTCGTATGCCACTATACTTGGCGGTATTTGTACGTTGATAGGAACTTCCACGAATTTGGTGGTGGACGGAATGATACAAGACGCGGGTCTTAAGGGATTTTCCATCTTCGAATTGGGGCAAGTCGGGGTGATTATAGCCATTGTGGGCATTATTTATCTGGTTTGTTTTGCCAAGCGTTTATTGCCAGACCGAACCCTGAAAGATGACGATATTGAAGAAAGTAGCGACTCGGGTGACATTGTACGCGTGGAGGCTGTGTTGGGGGCACGTTTCCCCGGAAACGGAAAAACGTTGCGCGAATTTGATTTTCACCGTCATTATGGAGCCACGGTAAAAAGTCTGCATCGTAATGGTGAACGTCTCCAAGGGGATTGGATGAATGTACGCCTGTCAGAAAATGACACGTTGATTCTGGATGCAGACGGCACCTTTATTCCGACGTGGGGAGACAGCCGCGTGTTTTTGATGTTGTCGGTGTTGGATGCGGAACCCGAAATGGGAAAGAAAAAGAAATATCTGGCCATGATTCTGTTGTTGGTGATGATTATCGGGGCAACGGTAGGCGAGCTTCCGGTCGTGGAGCGGGCTCTTCCCGGACTGAAGTTGGATATGTTTTTCTTTGTTTGCGTCACAACGGTGATTATGGCTTGGACGGGAATGTTCAATCCCAAGAAATATACGAAGTTCATTTCATGGGACGTGTTGATTACCATCGCCTGTGCTTTTGCCATCAGTAAGGCTATGAGTAATTCCGGGTTTGCGGCTTTCATTGCCGAATATATAATAGGTATGACCGATGCTCTCGGACCGTATGCTTTGTTGGCTGTGATTTTTGTTATCACGAACCTGTTTACGGAGTTGATAACGAATAACGCCGCCGCCGCCCTGTCTTTTCCTATCGCTTTGGAGGTGGCCAATCATTTGGGAGTGAGTCCGACTCCGTTCTTTGTAGTGATTTGTATGGCTGCGTCAGCCTCGTTCTCTACACCTATCGGTTACCAGACCAATTTGATTGTACAAGGTATCGGAGGCTATAAATTTACCGATTTCGTTAAAATAGGCTTGCCTTTGAACATAATTGTGTTTGTGTTATCTGTATTTTTAATACCTTTGTTCTGGAATTTTTAAAAGAGAAGTAAGCAGTTTATGGGAGAGGCGACAAATATCTATCCGATATACGAAAAAATGATGACCCGTTCGGACAAGGAACAACTTCTTGGACAACGTGGGGTGATGGTCTGGTTCACTGGCTTGTCCGGTTCCGGGAAAAGTACGGTGGCACTCGGTGTAGAACGGGAGTTGCATAAGCGTGGCATCTTGTGCCGCATTTTGGACGGTGATAATATTCGTAGCGGTATCAATAAGAATTTGGGATTCTCGGCTGATGACCGGAAAGAGAATATCCGTCGTATTGCTGAAATCGGAAAATTATTCGTAGATACGGGGGTGGTGACGCTTTCAGCCTTTATCAGTCCTACGAACGAATCCCGTCACATGGCTTCTGAGATTATCGGGGCAGACGATTTTAGGGAAGTCTATGTGTCCACACCGTTGGAAGTTTGCGAACAACGCGACGTAAAGGGTTTGTATGCCCGTGCACGTCGGGGAGAAATCAAGGATTTTACCGGAGTCAGTGCCCCCTTCGAGGTGCCGGAACATCCGGCTCTGACGTTGGATACTTCCGTTCTGACGTTGGAAGAATCGGTTAATAAAGTGTTGGAACTTATATTGAACAATAAATAAATCACAATATTATGTCTGAATATAAATTGAGTCATTTGCAGGAGTTGGAGGCTGAGTCCATTCACATTATCCGTGAGGTGGCGGCTGAGTTTGAGAATCCTGTAATGCTTTACTCCATAGGAAAGGATTCTTCCGTGATGGTTCGTTTGGCTGAAAAGGCTTTTGCCCCGGGCAAGGTTCCTTTCCCTTTGATGCACATCGACTCCAAGTGGAAGTTTAAGGAGATGATACAATTTCGCGATGACTATGCCAAAAAATACGGTTGGAACCTGATTGTGGAATCCAATATGGAAGCGTTCCGGGCAGGGGTAGGCCCCTTTACGCACGGCAGTAAGGTGCATACGGATTTGATGAAGACCAAGGCTTTGTTGGATGCTTTGTCCAAGTATAAGTTTGACGCGGCTTTTGGTGGGGCGCGTCGCGACGAAGAGAAAAGCCGTGCAAAGGAACGTATCTTTTCATTCCGTGACCAGTTCCAACAGTGGGATCCTAAGAACCAACGTCCGGAGTTATGGGACATCTATAACGCCCGTATCCACAAAGGAGAGAGTATTCGGGTGTTCCCGTTGAGCAATTGGACAGAATTGGACATTTGGCAGTACATCCGTTTGGAAAACATTCCTATCGTCCCGCTGTATTATGCCAAGGAACGTCCGGTAGTGAACATCGACGGACAACTGATTATGCCGGACGACGACCGTTTGCCGGAAAAATACCGCGACAAGATTGAGATGAAGAAGATTCGTTTCCGTACGTTGGGCTGTTGGCCGCTGACCGGTGCCATCGAAAGTGAAGCCGACACGATAGAGAAGATTGTGGAGGAAATGATGACTACCACCAAGAGTGAGCGTACGACCCGTGTGATAGACTTCGACCAGGAGGCATCCATGGAACAGAAAAAGCGTGAAGGGTATTTTTAATTCAGGAGGGTATTATATGGCTACATTAAATATAAAGGAGTTTTTAGACCAAGACGAGAAAAAAGATTTGTTGCGCCTGTTGACGGCCGGTTCGGTGGATGACGGAAAATCCACATTGATAGGCCGGCTTTTGTTCGACAGCAAGAAACTGTATGAGGATCAGTTGCAGGCTTTGGAGCGTGACAGCAAACGTGTGGGAAATGCCGGCGACCATATAGATTATGCTTTGTTGCTCGACGGTTTGAAGGCGGAGCGCGAAGAAGGTATCACCATAGACGTGGCCTATCGTTATTTCTCGACGAACCAACGCAAATTTATAATTGCCGATACTCCGGGACACGAACAATACACCCGCAACATGATTACCGGCGGTTCCACAGCTAATTTGGCCGTCATATTGGTGGATGCCCGTACGGGAGTCATCACGCAGACCCGTCGTCATACCTTTCTTGTTTCCTTGTTGGGAATCAAACATATTGCGTTGGCCGTGAACAAGATGGATTTGGTGGATTTCGACGAAAACGTGTTCGATGCCATCGTAGCGGAATATAAGGCTTTGACGGATAAATTAGGTATAGAAGATGTGACTTGTTTTCCCCTTTCCGCTTTGGATGGTGACAATGTGGTAGAAAAGTCCGAGCGTACGCCTTGGTATGAAGGCACCAGCCTGTTGGACTTTTTGGAGACCGTGCCCATTCATACCGACCGCAACATGACGGATTTCCGTTATCCTGTGCAGTACGTGTTGCGCCCTAACCTCGATTTCCGTGGGTTCTGCGGAAAGATAGCTTCCGGTGTGGTACGGGAAGGAGATGAAATCATGGCTCTTCCGTCGCGTAAGAAGTCTCATGTGAAACGTATTGTGACGTACGACGGAGATTTGAAAGAGGCTTTTTGTCCGCAATGCGTGACGTTGACGTTGGAGGATGAGATAGACATTTCACGTGGTGAGATGTTAGTACATCCAGACAACGTGCCGGAAGTAGGGCGCTATTTCGAGACGATGCTCGTATGGATGGACGAAGAACCGATGGACCGTAACAAGCATTTTTATCTGAAGCATAATACGAATACGACTCGTGCCACGGTAGGTGAGATTTGTTATCAGGTAGATGTGAATACGATGGAGCAGCGTCCGGCGGACGGTTTTCATTTGAATGAAATAGGGAAAGTGCATATCACGACGGCAAAACCCATATTTTTTGATGCTTATCAGAAGAACCGTGCAACCGGTTCCTTCATATTGATAGATCCGATTACGAACAACACCAGTGCTGTGGGCATGATTATCGGTCCGGTGGAAGCCAAGGAGAATGACGTTGAGCGTCTTCCGGAGTTGGACTTGCCTAAATTAGGTATTGGTAAAGAGCATTACGAAGCCATAGAGAAAGCGGTCAAAGATTTGGGACGGCAAGGTCTCGCGATAGAAATCATTAAAGAAAAACCTTAATTAAAAATCAAAGTTTCATGGGATTATTAGAGTTCAGCAAACTTCCGGTCAATACGTTAGTAGGTGCCGATTGGAAAACGTTTAAAGAAATGACGCGTGGTCAGGAAATAGCTCCGGACAAGCGTACCAAGTATTATCTGACGAAAAGCGTATGCAGGCTGTTGAGTTTGTTGGCACCTATCCAAGACCGCAGGTTTGAGGAGAAGTTGGGGGCGTACGAATTCGACCACGATCCTGTTTTCATCCTCGGGCATTGGAGAAGCGGTACGACTTTTGTGCACAACATCTTTGCTCAGGACGATAATTTTTGCTATACGACAACGTACCAGACTGTATTTCCCCATCTGATGATGTTCGGGCAACCGTTCTTCAAGAAGACGATGGGGTGGCTTATGCCGGACAAGCGTCCGACGGATAATATGGAGTTGGCTCCCGACTTGCCGCAGGAGGAAGAATTCGCTTTGTCGAACATGATGCCTTATTCCTTCTATGACTTTTGGTTCTTTCCTCAGAAATGGCAGGAATATTGCGACAAGTATCTGACGTTCGAGAACATTACGAAAGAGGAACTTCAGGTATTCAAGGAAACATTTGTGAAGTTGATGAAGATTTCCAGGTACTGTACGACGGGAGGTGATGTGTATTTATCCAAGAACCCGCCCCATACGGGACGTGTAAAAGCCTTGGTCGAAATGTTTCCCAATGCCAAGTTCATTTATCTGATGCGTAACCCCTATACGGTGTTCGAGAGCACACGTAGCTTCTTCACCAACACCATCAAGCCGTTGGAATTACAGCATATCAGCGACGAGGAGATGGAGAAGAATATTCTTCTTACCTATACAAAGCTTTACCGCGCCTACGAGGAACAGAAAAAATATGTGCCGGAAGGAAATCTTTTCGAAGTGAAATTCGAGGATTTTGAGGCTGATGCATTCGGGACTACGAAGCTCGCGTATGAAAAATTAGGTATTCGCGAGTTTCATTGTGCCGAGGCTGCCATACGCCGATATACAGACCGGAAGAAAGGCTACAAAAAGAACAAATATGAGTATAAGCCCCGTACCATTCAGTTGGTGAATGAAAATTGGGGATATGCCCTTAAGGATTGGGATTATGAGATACATCCATAAGATGGGATTCCGTATCTTCCTTTAAAACGAGGCATCCTCTCATTTTCGGGTGAGAGGATGCCTTATTTTTATTCTTTGATTTTTCCGCTGATTTTTTCGGCCATTTCCGGTTTCTGTTTGTACCGCTTGTTCAGGCCGTTTACCACGTCTTTAGTAATGTCGTACTTAGCGTTGGCTACCAAGATATTGTCTCCCGCCTTGCTGATGATATAATCGAATTTCTTTGATTTATTGTATTCTTTCAGGAATGCTTGGATGGAATCGCGCATTTCGGTGTTGTATTTTGCTTGTTCTGCGGCGAAATCATTCATCAACCGGTCGTTTAATGCTTGCAAGTCCTGTTGTTGTTTGGCCAATGTCATTTGAGCCTGTTCCACTTGTTCTTTGGTGGTGAACTGGTTGGTTTCATATTTCTTTTGCAGTTCTGCGGCTTTAGCCTGGAGGGCGCGTTCTTTTCCGGCCAATGTAGCCCGGATATTTTCTCCCTTTTTGTTCATCAGGAGCGTGTAGTCTTTACAGAAATTGTATTGCGACATCAGAGTGTCGATTTCCACGTATGCGATTTTCAATCCGCCTGCAGGGATTTCCGTAGCTTGAGTGTTTGTTTTTTCTTCCGGTGCCGACTTGTTACATCCCGTCAGGGCGAATGTGGCTGCCAAGGTGATAAGTCCTGCGCCAATGATACTGTTTTTCTTCATTATTTTTTCTTTATTTATGATTTTCTTGTACTGCGTTCATTGATTCTATGTGGGTTTTCCACCCGTTCTAGGGCATCCATGGTTTGTACGCACGTGATGCCCCGTTTGCGCATAGCCGCACTATGGCCTACGTGGGTGTTCGGGAAGCGGCCGTTTTTCTTGAAAAGGATTTTTATGGCAAAGAATGCCATACTTATGGCCACAATTATCAGGGTAAACAATAGTGTCTTCAACATTTTTGCGTATATTTGTGCTGCAAAGATAAACTTTAAAAGCGTGGATTTGTGTCGTATCTTCGCTTTTAACCAAATTTAGTAGAATGAATATATAAAATTATGGATATGGAAATGAACTCATTGAAACCAACCGAGGTTTTTAAGTTTTTTGCAGAAATCAACCGGATACCCCGTCCTTCCAAGAAAGAAGAGCGGATGATAGCTTATTTGGAACAGTTTGCCCGTGAAAGAGGTTTGGAATGTAAGGTGGACGAGACGGGAAACGTATTGATTCGTAAGGGGGCGACTCCGGGGATGGAAAACCGTAAGACGGTGATCTTACAGAGCCACATGGATATGGTTTGCGAGAAGAACCGTGAGGTGGAGTTCGATTTTGAAAAAGACGAGATTCGTACGTGGGTTGATGGCGATTGGTTGCGTGCGGACGGGACGACGTTGGGGGCCGACGACGGGATAGGCGTGGCGATGGAGTTGGCCTTGTTGGATGCTTCGGATATTGCCCACGGCCCGATAGAATGTGTGTTTACCCGTGACGAGGAGACGGGCTTGAGCGGTGCGTTCGGCATGAAGCCTGGTTTCATGTCCGGTGATATTTTGTTGAACTTGGACTCGGAAGACGAAGGGCAGTTGTTCGTAAGTTGTGCCGGGGGAGCGGCAACTACGGCTGAATTCGACTTTACGCCGGTGGATGTTCCGCAGGATTATTTTTTCTTCGAAGTGAAGGTGAAAGGATTGACGGGCGGACATTCGGGTGACGACATCAATAAGAAGCGGGCGAATGCCAACAAGATACTGGCGCGTTTTCTGTATAATGCTTGGGCAAAATACGATTTATATTTATGCGACATCCAGGCCGGAGGTCTGCACAACGCCATACCCCGTGAAGCGATGGCGGTTTGTGCCATCCCGATGAAGGACAAGGAGAGCATCCGTGTGGATTGGAACCTGTTCAGTGCCGATGTGGAAGAAGAATACAGCGTGACCGAAAAGACCATGGTTTTCGAGTTGCAGAGCGAAAGCGCGAGGCCGGAAGCCGTGGGGCGCGAAGTCGCCCGCAAGCTCATTTGGGCTTTACAGGCCGTGCACAACGGTACTCTTTCCATGTCGCAGGATATAGATTTGGTGGAGACCAGTTCCAATCTGGCCAGTATCCGTCTGACGGACGGCAATAAGATTCTGGTGAAAACCAGTCAGCGCAGCAGCATACTGAGTGCACGCCACCACATGAGCAATATGGTGAAAGCCGCTTTCGAGTTGGCAGGTGCCCGTGTGGAAGTGGGCGAAGGCTATCCGGGGTGGAAGATGAATCCGGAATCAGAGATTTTGAAAATAGCGGTGGAAACTTACAAAGCCTTGTTTGGCAAAGAACCGAAAGTGTTGGGGATACACGCCGGATTGGAATGTGGGTTGTTCAGCGAGAAGTATCCCGGTCTGGACATGGTGTCGTTCGGCCCGACGTTGCGTGGAGTGCATTCGCCTGACGAACGGTTGCTGATACCGACGGTTGCCATGGTTTGGGATCATATCAAAGCCATTTTGAAGAATATTCCGGTGAAAGCCTAAAATAAGCGGGGCATATCTGCGTTATGACAAGGCAGATATGCCTTTTTTGAATTTATGAATATGCGAAAAATATCCGTCCTTTGTGGCTCAGTCCTTGTGTGGGGCGTCGTGGCCGTATCCGGTTTTACGTCTTGTGACGACTCCATGTCGTTCACGACCGACCGCAGTGCGCTGTTATCCTTTTCTGCCGATACGGTGCGGTTCGACACCGTGATTTCAACCGTAGGGTCGAGCACACGCCAACTGATGGTTTACAACCGTAACGCAGATGGCCTGCGTATTGCGTCCGTACGTCTGAAACAAGCGTATGCCACTCCCTTTCGGGTGAATGTGGACGGTTCCTATCTGGAGCCTGAAAGCGGGGCACGGGCATACGATTTCGAGGTGCGTACGGGAGACAGTATCCGTGTCTTTGCAGAGGTGACGATGCCGGAAAACGGGCAGGATGCCCCCGTAGCCTTGAACGACACACTGATTTTTGCCTTGGAGAGCGGGGCGGAGCAGCATGTCATTCTTACAGCAGTGGGGCAGGATGCCTATATGTGGCGTGGCAGGGTGATAGAAGCCGATACTTTGTTGGAGGCCGGACGTCCGATTGTGGTGTACGACAGCCTTTCCGTAAAAGAGGGAGTGACATTGTCCATGGCCGCAGGTGTACAGTTGTATTTCCACGACGGGGCTAACCTTTGGGTGCACGGTCGTATCGTGGCCGAAGGGACGGTCGATCGTCCGGTGGTGTTCCGTGGCGACCGTACAGACCGGATGTTCGACTACCTGCCATACGACAATACGCCTTCCCGTTGGGGGGGCATACGGCTGAAGACCACGAGTACGGACAACCGGCTGAACCATGTGGACATCCATAGTGCTTCCTACGGCATTGCGTGCGACAGCTCTTCCACGGACGCGATGAAACTGACGTTGGAGAACAGCGTGATTCATAACGTAGGAGGCGAAGGATTGGGGCTGTACCATTGCCGTGCGTCGGTAGGCAACACCCAAATCAGCAACACGTTAGGGCATTGTGTGGCCGTGGTAGGTGGTTGGGCCGAGTTCGTGCATTGCACGTTGGCGCAATTCTATCCTTGGGATGCTGAGCGGGGCGATGCCTTGTATTTGGCCAACAAATGGTTAGCTTTGGATTATCCTCTCCAGCATGCCCATTTCCTGAACTGTCTGGTGACGGGATATGCCGACGATGTGGTGACGGGAAATCTGGAAGACGAGAACAAGGATGTGGATTACTATTTCGGGAATTGCGTGCTTCGTACGGTCGAGGCGGAAGACGATGCCTCGCGTTTCGTCGGCGTGGTGTATGAAAAGAAAGACGAGGAGGGTTCCGGCCAAGAACAGTTCCGGTTGTTCGATACGGATAACTATCTGTACGATTTCCGTTTGAAAGACATTTCCATTGCACGTGGCAAAGGCTCGACGGAGTGGGCCGCCCGTTATCCGACGGACCGTTACGGGACAGACCGTTTGACGGAACCGGTACCGGATGCCGGGTGCTATGAATTCGTGCCCGAAGAATGAAACCGCTTGTTTGGCTTTCGGCGTTGCTTTGTGGATGGAGCGCGTGGCTTCCGGTCAAGGGGCAGCAACCTTTCCGGGTCATGTTCTACAATGTGGAGAACTTGTTCGACTGCCGTCATGACAGCCTGAAGGAAGACCGTGAGTTTTTACCCGGTGGGGAGAAGAAATGGACACCGTCGCGTTACTGGCGCAAGTTGGATGCCTTGTCCAAGGTCGTTGCGGCTGTGGGAGAAGAACGTTTGCCGGATTTGGTCGGGTTGTGCGAGGTGGAAAACGACAGTGTGCTTTTCGATTTGACCCGGCGTTCGTCCCTGCGTGCGCTCGGTTACCGTTACGTGGCGACCCACTCCCCCGATGTGCGAGGCATCGACGTGGCCCTGCTCTACCAGCCGGGTAGTTTCCGTTTGTTGGAGTCCCGCGAAATCACCGTTCCTTCCGTAGATGCCGGATTCCGTCCCACGCGCAATGTCTTGTATGTAAAGGGAAGAGTGCTTTCGGGAGATACGCTGCACGTGCTCGTATGCCATTTGCCCAGTCGTCTGGGAGCGACCCGTGTTTCACGCCGCCATCGGATGTTGGCGGCGCGGACGGTGTCAGCCGTTGCCGACTCCATCCGTACCGTGGTGGACGATGCCCGTATTGTGGTTATGGGTGATTTCAATGCCGGAAGTGAAGACGAAGTGTTCCTTGAAGCGTTTATTCCATATTTCCATGAGCCAGAACTTGCCTTTTCCAGGCAGAGTGAGGTGAAAGGTTCCTACCGTTACCGTGGAATATGGGAAACGATAGACCATATCTTGGTCAGTCCGGCGTTGATGGACAATAGCCGTCCGTTTCATACCTCCGACGGATGTCGTGCCATAGTGGCCTTTCCTTTTATGTGCGAACGGGAAAAGACGTATGGCGGCGTTCGTCCGTTCCGCACCTACCAAGGCCCGTTGTATAAAGGAGGATACAGCGACCATTTTCCGGTGACATTGGATTTCGAGTGGCGGTTTCCCGAATGAATGTCTGCCCGGAAGGGTTATTCATGATGATAAGGTTCACCGTTGATGATGGTCATGGCCCGATAGATTTGTTCGGTGAAAATCAGACGGATCATTTGATGCGAGAAAGTCATGCGCGAAAGCGATACCTTTTCGTTTGCTTTTGCATAGATGCGTGGTGAGAAACCGTAGGGGCCGCCCACGACGAACACCATCCGCTTCAGGCCGGCCGCCATCCGCTTTTCCATCCATGCGGCGAACTCCACCGAACGATGTTCCCGTCCGTGTTCGTCCAACAAGACGATATGGTCGCCCGGTTGGAACGCTTTCAACAGCAAATCCGCTTCTTTCTCCTTTTGTTGTTCTTCCGAAAGGCTTTTGGTGTTCCGCAATTCCGGTATGACTTCGATGCCGAAAGGCAGGTAGTGCCGGATACGTTTGGCATATTCTTCTATGCCTGCAATGAAATGCGGGTCGTTCGTCTTGCCGACGACGAGCAGGGTAATCTTCATGGCCGCGACGGATTATTATTTTTTGTTTAGGATGACCAAAGCCGCAATGACTCCCGGAATCCAACCGGCCAGGGTGAGGATGAACACGATGACTACCGATCCGCAACCTTGGTCCAGTACGGCCAAGGGCGGAAAAATGATGGAAAGGAAAACTCTGAATAATGACATTTTATTTTTCTATGTGCTTGATTGACGGGTCAAAGTTAGGAAAAAGTTTCAAGAACCGGCACGGAAACCCTCCGTTTCTGTGCGGTTTTGTGCCTACGGTAGGGCAGGGGGCGCGTTCCAGTCTTCTTCAAAAGCCGATGGCGGCCACGTCCTTCTGCGCTTTCCGGAAGTTTTCCACGAGTTGCCGTACGATGTCTCCGGCGGGACGTATGGCATCTACGGACGATGCGATTTGTCCGATTTCGAGTTCGCCTTGTTCAGTGTCCCCCTCGAAAATACCGCGCTTAGAGGCCGCTTTGCCTAAAATGTCGCGCAGTTCTTCCGCATTAGCTCCACGGGCCTCCGCTTCGGCCACTTTGTCGAACAGCCCATTCCGCACCAGGCGTGTGGGCGACAGTTTTTTGAGGCAGAGCATTGTGCCGCCTTCGTCCAAAGCGAGGCAACGCTGTTTGAAGGCTTCCGAAGCCGAACTTTCTGCCGACAGGGCAAAAAGGGTACCGATTTGTACCCCTTCGGCTCCTAATGCCATGGCTGCCAACATCGCTTTTCCGCTGCCGATTCCTCCGGCTGCCACGACCGGAAGGCCGGTGGCGCGGCGCACTTGCGGTATCAGGGTGAGGGTCGTCGTTTCTTCCCGTCCGTTATGTCCTCCGGCTTCGAATCCTTCGGCTACGATGGCGTCTACTCCGGCCTCCTCGCATTTCCGTGCGAATTTACTGCTCGACACCACATGAGCCACTGTCACGCCTGCCTCGTGAAGCATCGGGGTGAATTTCTTGGGGCTTCCGGCCGAAGTGAACACTATTTTCACTTCTTCCCGTATGAGGATGTCCATCAGCCGGTCTATTTCCGGATACATCAGCGGGACGTTCACGCCCCACGGCCGATCTGTAGCTGCCTTCATCTTACGGATGTGTTCCACGAGAGTTTCCGGATGCATCGAACCGGCTCCGAGCAGTCCCAATCCGCCGGCCTGGCTGACGGCAGATGCCAGTCTCCATCCGCTGCACCACACCATGCCGCCTTGTATGATGGGGTAACGGATGCCGAAAAGTTCGCATATTCTATTCATGTCGCTTTGCTTTTAGGGTTGTTGTATCCCAAAGTTAAGCAAAAAGACGGCAGGTCGCGGCTTCGGCCCTACGGAATTAGCATTCTTTATAGGATGATCGTATACTGATGATGTTCGACCGCGAAGGGAAATTCCTCAAGTCCATGCCATGACGGTGGGTAAGGGCATAATGAGTAAAGCTGATACCATTGCGGAAACGTTGAAACAATATCGGGAAAAAGATGGCACGTTGCCCCCTGCGCTGCAAGAGGTGGAACGGAAGTTTAACCCCGACGGCAATCCGCTCCTCATCGTGTGGAAAATCAAATGACAGATTCGCTCCGGGCGTTTGTAAAGGCAGGTTCAAGGTGTTTGTCTTTTTTCTTTTTGTTGTGGTTTTTGAATAATTTAATATATTGAATATCAGTATGATGCTTTCGCAAAATCAATCTGCGCCAAACGAAAAATCAATCGGCTGAGAATGAAAAATCGTTTGGCGCAGATTGATTTCACGTTCTCAGCCGATTAATTTTTGTTATTCAAAAGTCGGAAAATGCCGTCCGTCGTTCTTTATCTTCCGAAAGGTATTGAAAAAAGCACCTCCTTTCGTTTTTATGTTGTATCTTTGCCGGGAAATCATTGCAAATACATTAAAGGAATAGGAAATATGTTGTCAGTAGAAGAATTGAATGACCGTTTGATTGATTTGGCCTTTGCCGAGGACATAGGCGATGGAGACCACACTACGCTCTGCTGTATTCCGGCGGATGCCATGGGAAAATCCAAGTTGCTCATCAAGGAAGAAGGCGTGTTGGCCGGAATAGAAATCGCCAAGGAAGTGTTCCGTCGCTTCGATCCGGACATGAAAGTAGAGGTGTTCATCGAGGACGGGGCGCACGTGAAGCCGGGCGACGTGGCCATGGTTGTCACGGGACGGGTGAGGAGCCTGCTGCAAACGGAGCGCCTGATGTTGAACATCATGCAACGCATGAGCGGCATTGCCACCATGACGGATAAGTACGTGGAGCGGCTGAAGGGAACGCATACCCGTGTGTTGGACACGCGTAAGACGACCCCGGGCATGCGTATGTTGGAAAAGGCGGCTGTGAAAATCGGAGGCGGCGTGAACCACCGTATCGGGTTGTTCGACATGATTCTCTTGAAAGATAACCACGTGGACTTTGCCGGTGGCATTGCCAACGCCATCAACCGTTGCCATGAGTATCTCAAGGAAAAAGGAAAGGACCTGAAGATAGAAATCGAAGTGCGTAATTTCGACGAATTGCAACAGGTGTTGGACATGGGTGGCGTAGACCGTATCATGTTCGACAACTTCTCCGTGGAGGATACGCGTAAGGCCGTGAAGATGATAGGCGGCCGTTTTGAAACAGAATCGAGCGGCGGTATCACTTTCGACACTTTGCGCGATTATGCCGAGTGTGGGGTAGACTTCATTTCCGTCGGGGCACTGACCCATTCCGTCAAAGGGTTGGATATGAGTTTTAAGGCTTGTTGACAGGCCATGGGTCTGTCGGATGGACAAACGGTTGCCGGGACTGTCGCGTCGTGAAAACGGAAGGGAGACAGTCTTGGTAATCGTTTTTTGCATATATAATTAAGGTATATAAGATATGAAGAAACACTTTTGGTGGATGAGTGTGGCTTTGTGGCTCCCTTTGCAGGCAGCGGCACAGGACGAGCGTTTCCATTCTCCGGTGGACATTCCGTTCCTGATGTCGGGCAGTTTCGGCGAACCGCGTCCGAACCATTTCCATTGCGGCATCGACGTGAAGACGCAAGGTGTGGTGGGAAAACGGGTATTGTCCGTATGCGACGGCTACGTGTCGCGGCTTACGGTGGGTTACGATGGTTTCGGCAATGCCCTTTATGTGACGCACCCCAACGGACTGGTATCCGTTTATTGCCATTTGGACGAGTTTGTGCCGGCGTTGCAGGAAATCGTCCGTAGCCGCCAATATGAGATGGAAAAGGAACGGGTGGACGTGGTGCTTCAGCCCGGCGAGTTTCCGGTGAAGGCCGGGCAACTGGTGGCATACAGTGGTAATACGGGGGCTTCTCTTGCCCCTCACCTTCATTTGGAATTACACAGGGCATCGGACGGTGCGTTGGTGGACCCGTTGCCTTATTTCCGGCATTTGCTGACGGACGACATGTCGCCGGTCGTACACGGGGTGAAGTTGTATGCTTGTCCGGGGCAGGGTTGGATAGACACCGGAAGGTCGTCCAAGACATTCACGGTCACGGCCGATGCTTCTGCCCGTGTGGTGCGGGCTTGGGGGCGTGTGGGTGCTGCCGTTTGGGCGGACGACCTGATGAACAACACGCAGAATAAGTTCGGCATCCGTCGCATCACGCTGAAAGTGGACGGCAGGCAGGTTTTCCAAAGCCTGATGGACGAATTCATGCCGGACGAAAACCCGTTGGTGAATTCGTGGGGAGACTATCCCCACTACCGGAAAACGAAACATTGGTATTTGAAGTCTTTTGTAGAGCCGGGTAATACATTGTGTTTCCTGTCGGCTGACGAGAACCGGGGGTGGGTGGACGTGGACGAGGAGCGCGACTACCTCTTTGAATATGCCTTGGAAGATTTGAAAGGAAACGTCCGGGTGTGCCGTTTTACGGTGCGGGGCGAACGTGACGATGCGCGTTTGGCCGAAGCGGAAGAGCGTGAGCAGCTTCGGAGGGCTTCGGGCGCATGGTTGGAGTACGACCGTCCGCAAGTGGTGCAGCGTCCGGGGATGGAGTTGCGCATTCCGGCAGGAGCATTGACAAAAGATGAAGTGCTTCGTCTTCGGGTTGAAGCCAAAGAAGACGGGATTTCCAACCTTTATGTGCTCCACGATGAGTTTGTGCCGTTGGTGAAACGGGCCACGTTGATGCTGTCCCCCCGTATGCCTGTATCCCGTCCGGAGAAATGTTATATAGAATCTTCCCGTGGATATGTAGGGGGAGAGTATGCAGACGGTTGGTTTTCTGCCCGGATTCGGGATTTGGGGGAGTCGTACGCGTTGGCCGTGGACACCGTGGTGCCTGTGGTTCGTTGGAAGACGGCTTTCAATGGCAAGAAAGTTAGCGTGTTGCGTTGCGTTCCGACAGACAGCGGTTCGGGGGTGAAGTCTTTCAAAGCATACGTGGATGGCCGGTTTGTGCTCTTTACTTCTTATCGCGGAGTTTGGACTTGCCGGTTGAAAGAAACGCCGTTGCGTCCGGAAGGCAAACGCCGCCGGTTGACCGTGAAGGTGACGGATCGTTGCGGAAATGAAACAGTGGATGAAAAAGAGTTTATTTATTAATGATAGATTTATTGATAGAAAGATGAAATTCAAATGGGTAATGACGGTCGTGTTGGCTGTGTGCACGGGCTACGGGCAGGCTTGCACGAACCTGATAGTGGGAAAGAAAGCGTCGGCTGACGGGTCGGTCATCGTATCTTATAGCGCAGACGATTTCGGCAGTTTCGGTTATTTGCGCCATTGGGCCGCCGGAAAGCATGCGAAGGGCACAATGCGTCCGGTGTATAATTGGGAAAACAACAATTATGCGGGAGAGATAGAAGAAGCTCCCGAAACGTACAACGTGATAGGGAATATGAACGAATATCAGTTGACGATTACGGAAACGACTTTCGGTGGTCGTGCCGAACTGGTTGATTCAACCGGATTGTTGGATTACGGTAGTTTGATATACATCACTTTGCAACGTGCCAAGACAGCGAAGGAAGCTATCAAAGTGATGACGGATTTGATTAATCAATACGGGTATAACAGTGAAGGCGAAAGCTTTACGATAGCAGATAAGAACGAGGCGTGGGTCATGGATCTGATTGGAAAAGGAACGGGACGCAAAGGTGCGGTGTGGGTGGCCGTGCGTGTGCCGGACGATTGTATCTGTGCCCATGCCAACCAGAGCCGCATCCGCCGTTTCCCGTTACGCGACAAGGAGAACTGCCTTTATTCCAAAGACGTGATCAGCTTTGCCCGCGAGAAGGGATATTTCAAGGGAAAGAAAGACAGCGATTTTTCATTTGCCGATGCTTATGCTCCCGCTGATTTCAGTGCTTTGCGTTTTTGCGAGGCACGGGTGTGGAGCTTCTTTAACCGCTACGTGGACGGAATGGAGAAATATTTGCCATACGCTTCGGGAGAAAACCCGCAGGCCGAACCGATGCCGCTGTTTGTCAAGCCGGATCGTCGGCTTTCCGTGCAAGACGTGAAGGATATGATGCGCGACCATTATGAAGGCACTCCGTTGGCTTTAGACAACGATCCCGGTATGGGGCCTTTCGAAGCTCCTTACCGTCCTACACCGTTGACTTGGAAGGTGGATGGAAAGACGTATTTCAACGAACGTCCTATTTCTACCCAACAGTCGGCATTTGTCATGGTGGCACAGATGCGCAGCCAGTTGCCCGATTATGTGGGAGGTGTACTGTGGTTCGGCTGCGACGATGCGAACATGATGGCTTTCACGCCGGTGTATTGCTGTACGGACTTGGTGCCGGAGTGTTATAGCGACAAGGTGGCGGACGATTTGCACTTTTCTTTTAAAAGTGCTTTCTGGGTATGTAATTGGGTAAGCAGTATCGTGTATCCCCGTTACAGCCAGTTGTTCGGTGAACTCAAAACGGTGCGCGACCGGTTGGAAACCGATTACAATACGTTACAGGAGAAAACGGAAAAAGAAGCCATGGCATTGGCCGGGACGGAGGGCGAAGGGATGTCGGCCGTCCGTAAATACCTGACGGCTTATACGAACCGGATGGCTGCCGGAATGCTCTATGAATGGATGGAGCTGGGCAAGCGTCTGATGGTGAAATATATTGACGGGACTGTACGTCCTGAAAGAGACGGGCTGTATGTGCGTACGCCCGGAGGGTTGGGCGTTCCGGTAGAACGTCCGGGATATCCGGAACGTTACCGGCGTGAAATCGTGAAGGCTACGGGAAATCGCTTTGAGGTGAAATAAATCGTGCAATTAGGGTATTTTCAGATTTCATCGTAGGCGATATGCTGTGAATTGAGTATATTTGCCCGTAATTTGGAACAAAGGATAAAAAATAACTCATAATAAAAAGATACAAAATGGATAATGAACTGATTAAATCGTGTGAGGCCAAAGCTGAAGCCTGGCTTTCTTCTTCAGTATATGATGCGGCTACGCAGGCGGAAGTACGCAAGATGCTCGACAATGCCGACAAGACGGAGTTGGTGGAGTCTTTCTATCAGAATCTGGAATTCGGAACGGGCGGTTTGCGCGGCATCATGGGAGTAGGCACGAACCGTATGAACATTTACACGGTGGGGGCAGCTACGCAAGGCTTGTCCAATTATCTGAACAAGAATTTCAAGGATCTGAAAGAAATTGCTGTGGTGGTAGGCCATGACTGTCGTAACAACAGCCGCTTGTTTGCCGAGGTTTCGGCCAATATTTTTGCCGCAAATGGCATAAAGGTATATTTGTTCGACGACATGCGTCCTACTCCGGAAATGTCGTTTGCTATTCGCCAGTTGGGTTGCCAAAGTGGAATCATCCTTACGGCTTCCCACAATCCGAAAGAATATAACGGTTACAAGGCTTACTGGGATGACGGTGCCCAGGTATTGGCTCCCCACGACAAGGGTATCATCGATGAGGTGAACAAAGTCAGTGCCGAGGATATCAAAGGTTTGCATACGGTATTGGACACGGCCAATCCTTTGATTGAGATTATCGGTGAAGAAATAGACAAACTTTATTTGGATAAGATAAAAACTATTTCCATCGACCCGGACGTGATTCAACGTCAGAAAGACATGAAGATTGTCTATACTCCCATCCACGGTACAGGCATGATGTTGATTCCCCGGTCGTTGCAGTTGTGGGGATTTGAGAACGTCAATACCGTACCCGAACAAATGGTGAAAGACGGCAACTTCCCCACGGTAGTGTCACCGAATCCCGAGAATGCCGAAGCACTTTCCATGGCCATCGCTTTGGCCAAGAAGATAGACGCGGACATCGTGATGGCTTCCGACCCGGATGCCGACCGTGTCGGTATGGCCTGCAAGGACAGCAACGGGGAATGGGTGTTGGTGAATGGTAACCAGACTTGCATGATTTTCCTCTATTACATCATCAAGAACCGTATTGCAATGGGTAAGATGAAGGGGAACGAGTTCGTAGTAAAGACCATCGTGACCACGGAATTGATTAAGGCGATTGCAGACAAGAACAACGTAGAGATGTACGATTGTTATACCGGTTTCAAGTGGATAGCAAGCGTGATTCGCGAAAACGAAGGCAAGAAGCAGTATATCGGCGGAGGAGAGGAGTCATACGGATTCTTGGCCGAGGACTTCGTGCGCGACAAGGATGCTGTGTCCGCTTGTTCGCTTTTGGCTGAAATATGTGCTTGGGCCAAGGACCAGGGGAAGACGTTGTTCGATGTCTTGATGGACATTTACGTAGAGTATGGTTTCTCGCTGAACCATACGATTAATGTCGTGAAACCGGGTAAGACTGGGGCTGACGAAATCAAACAAATGATGGTGAACTTCCGTACGAATCCGCCGAAGGAACTGGCTGGCTCGGAAGTCGTACTGACGAAAGACTATCAGAGTCTGAAGGCTACGGATAATAAGGGTAACGTGACGGACATTGCGCAACCTGCTACCTCCAATGTACTGCAATGGTATACCGCAGATGGAACAAAGGTGAGTGTCCGTCCATCCGGAACAGAGCCTAAAATCAAGTTCTACATTGAAGTGACGGGTGAGATGAAATGTCCGAAATGCTACGCAGAAGCAGAAAAGAAGGCTATGCAAACCGTCGAAGCCGTGAAGGTTTCTTTGGGATTGTAATAGGACGTCTGATGAAATAACTGTTCGGGAAGCCTCGCCTTTAAGGTTGAGGCTTCCGTTTTGTATGATAAGACTTATGGTACAGGTGGTATATGACAAGCCGGTGTATTGGTTTGTTTTTTGTAAGGACGAATTGTTGTTGCAGCGAGAGACGGAAGGCCGTTGTACAGTACCTTACGGGGCGGAACCTCCGGTGAAGTTGGCAGAATGGAATACCGTGCATCGGCTGACCCCATTGGAAGGGCGGGACTGCCGGACGGTAAGTATCGACATGCCGGTGGTTGGAGACGAACGCTATGTCATGACCGGACTTCGGGCATCGTATGACATTTTGCCTCGTGGGCTTTATTTGAAGGCCGGAAAGGGAGCCGAGATTCTTTATTGGGATAAGAATACGAAGTTTTGCGGAGTATGTGGGGCACCGATGAAGTTGCATACGGACATCAGCAAACGTTGCACGAATTGCGGGAAAGAAGTCTGGCCCCAACTGGCTACGGCCATCATCGTATTGGTACGCCGGGGAGATAGCATTTTATTGGTGCATGCCCATAACCTTCGTGGAAAGTATTACGGGTTAGTGGCCGGTTTTGTGGAGACCGGAGAGACGCTCGAAGAATGTGTGCGCCGCGAGTTGATGGAAGAGACCGGTGTCACCGTGAAGAATATCCGGTACTTCGGAAGTCAGCCTTGGCCTTATCCTTGCGGATTGATGATTGGTTTTTATGCCGACTATGTGGAGGGGGACTTGCATTTGCAACGGAGTGAAATCGCATACGGTGGTTGGTTCAGTCGTGACAAATTGCCGGACATACCCGGAAAGGTCTCCATGGCACGCATGTTGATTGACGCGTGGTTGGAAGGGAGGCTTGCGGAAGGATGTGGCGGGTGACAAACAAAAAGCGGGAAGTGCTTTTCATTGCATTCCCGCTTTTCTTGTTTCTTTGGCAAGTGCCGCCTTGCCTTTATTCTGTGGCAAGGAGCTCTTCGGCCAGTTCCTCCATTTGCAAGAGATCGGCTTTCTTCATGCTGCTTTTAATCGTGACCGTATGTTCCATGATTTCCATGCTTTTCATTTCAGAGAGCATGCACGACATCACGCGTCCGGCAGTAGGTGCCCAGGAGCCGTTTTCGATGATGCCCACCCGGCGTTTCTGGAAATTCTTGATTTGCAGGTGATGCAGGAAATCGAACATTGGGGGGAATACCCCCGCGTCGTATGAGGATGCGGCCACAATCATTTTGCTGTAACGGAACGCACTTTCCACGGCCAGGGCCATATCGTCACGGCATAGGTCGATAAGCATCACTTCTGCAACTCCTTTTTCGTTTAGGATTTCAGCCATCCGGCGTGCTGCTGCGGCCGTATTTCCATGTATGGAGGCATAAGCCACTACAACCCCTTCCGTCTCCGGTTCGTATTTGCTCCAAGTGTCGTAAAGCCCGATGTAATACCCTAAGTTTTCTTTCAAGACAGGTCCGTGGAGCGGACAAATCATGGCGATGTCCAGACCGGCGGCTTTCTTCAGCAAAGCCTGTACTTGCGCCCCGTATTTTCCGACGATGTTGAAGTAGTAACGGCGGGCTTCGTTTGTCCATTCCCCCTCACGGCAGAGTGCACCGAACTTGCCGAAAGCATCGGCAGAGAACAGGATTTTCTCGCTTTCTTCATACGTCAGCATCACTTCCGGCCAGTGTACCATCGGCGCCATGATAAATTTCAGGGTATGTTGTCCCAGACAGAGCGTGTCGCCCTCCTTGACGGTTTGCGTACGTCCTGCGAAGTTGACTTCTTCAAAAAACTGAGGCATCATTTGGACGGCCTTGGCACTGGCTACGATTGTGGCCTCGGGATATTTTTCGGCAAACCATCCGATGTTGGCCGCATGGTCAGGTTCCATATGCTGCACGATGAGATAATCAGGCGTCCTTCCCTCCAAGGCTTCTTCCAGACGAGCTGTCCATTCGTCCGTTTTACGTTGGTCTATCGTGTCCATCACGGCTATCTTTTCGTCCGTGATAACGTATGAGTTGTACGAAATGCCTTGTGGTACGACGTATTGGCTTTCAAACAGGTCCAAATCCTTGTCGTCGGTACCTATGTATCTGACGTAAGGTGTGATATTGTCGTTCATATTGCTTGATGTTGAAGTTTAAAATCCGGTGCAAATATCGCACTTTTCTCCGGATTTCACAACATTTTTCCTTATCTTCATCCCATTCTCATTTGTTGTAACAGCTCCTTTTGCCTTTCGCTCAGGTTGGCAGGGAGTTGCACATTATAGTTCAGAATCAAGTTGCCGCGCGTACCGTCCGCTTGCATGTTACCTTTTCCTTTCAGGCGGACTTTGGTGCCCGGCTGTGTACCCGGTTTGATTTTCAGTTTCAATTTGTCGCCTTCCGGAGTCTGTACGATAATGGAACCGCCCAACAATGCCGTGTACATGTCGATGTTTACCGTGCACTCACGGTCGGCGTAGCTTACAGTCCCGCTTTCGTTTCCGAAAGGGTCGAATCCCCGTTTGAAGCCGCTGCGGTAGCTGCGTGCGTGTCCGCCGCCTCCGCCGAACATTTGCGTGAAGAAGTCCGAGAAGCCTCCTCCTGTAAACTGACTGAAGTCAAATCCTTCAAAGCCGCCTGCGTCTGCACTGCCTGTGGCACCGCCGCTCATGCCTGCCATTTTCCAGTGTTCGCCGTATTGGTCGTATTTGGCCCGTTTTTCCGGGTCGTTCAATACGTCATACGCTTCATTCAGAGCCTGGAATTTGGCTTTGGCTTTAGGATCGTCGGGATGCAGGTCAGGGTGGAACTGCTTGGCCCTTTTCTTGTAAGCGGCCTTGATGTCCTTTTGTGGAGTATCTTTGCTGATACCCATTATTTTATAATAATCTATAAATGCCATGGTTAAAATCTCCTTTCTGCCTAATTTGCAACAAATAAGATGCCAATCTGTTTGTAGAAGACGGCATTATTGTTATTTTTGCATGGAAGATTCAATTTCGGAGGGCTGATTATGATAAAAAGTACGGCAGGCAAACAAGTCGTGAGTTTAAAGATTGTACATACGAGTGACGTGCATGGCAGTTTTTTCATGCGAGATTATGTGAACAATCATGCCGTAAAAGGAAGCCTTTCGCGGGTGTACGCTTACGTGCAGTCGTTGCGGAAGGTTTATGGGGACAGGTTGTTGCTGATGGACGGCGGTGACATATTGCAGGGGAGTCCTGTGGTGTATTACAATAATTTCGTAGCTTCTTCCGGAAAGAATCTGGCGGCGGAAATCATGAACTATATGGCATACGATGTAGGTACGATAGGGAATCATGACATCGAGACGGGGCATGCGGTGTACGACCGTTGGACGGCCGCCTGCCGTTTCCCGGTGTTGGGGGCCAATGTGATAGACCGGGCGAGGGGCGGATGCTACTTGCCTCCCTATTGCATATTGGAGCGTTACGGTGTGAAAGTGGCCGTAATGGGGATGACGACCCCGGCTTTGCCGAATTGGCTTCCGCCGGCTTTGTGGGACGGCTTGGAGTTTGAGGACATGGTGTCTTGTGCAAGTCGGTGGGTGCCCCTGATTCGGGAGAAAGAGCAGCCGGACGTGCTCGTCGGACTGTTCCATTCCGGAAAGGAAGGCGGCATCGTTACGCCGGACTATTCGGAGAATGCGGCTTTGGACGTGGCCCGTGAGGTGGCGGGATTTGATGTCGTGTGCTATGGGCATGACCATATGAAGAACTGTGAAACGGTGATGGGGCCCGGTGGCAAAGAGGTACTTTGCCTGGCTCCGTCGAGCATGGCTGTAACGGTGGGCGAGGTCGATATAGACGTAGAGACGGGACGGGAGGGCAACCGTGTGGTGTCCGTGAGGGGGAAAGTAACGGATTTGTCGTACTATAAAGGTGAAGAATCCAAATACATGCAGCGTTATTTCAGCCGTTATATCCGGAATACGGAGTATTATGTGGGGCAGAAAATCGGCCGGTTCGTGCGTACGATTGAAAGCCAGGATGCTTATTTCGGCCCGTCGGCTTTTGTAGACATTGTCCACCGGGCGCAGTTGGAGGCCACGGGTGCCCAGGTGTCGTTTGCAGCTCCGGTTTCTTTTGCGGCTAGCATCAAGGAGGGGGACGTGTGCGTGCGCGACGTGTTCAATCTTTACCGTTACGATGACGTGCTGTACACCATGCGGCTTACCGGACAGGAAATCAAGGATGTGTTGGAGATGAGTTACGGACTTTGGACGGCGCAGATGAAAACGCCGGACGACCACGTGATGCTTTTGGACTATGTGTTGGACGAAGGCAGGCGTTTGGGGTTCAAGCATTTGGCTTACAACTTCGATTCGGCTGCCGGTATTTGTTATACGGTGGACGTGACGAAGCCTTACGGCGAGAAAATCCGCGTGACGGGGATGGCGGACGGAAGTGCATTCGGACTTGAAACGTGGTACACGGTGGTTGTCAATTCCTATCGTGGAAATGGAGGAGGGGAACTGTTTACCAAAGGTGCCGGCATTCCTCACGAGAAGTTGAACGAACGCTTGCTGTCCAGTACGGATAAGGACTTGCGTGCATGTATCATAGAGTATATCAAGGGCAAGGGCGAGATTGATGCCCGTCCTTTGTACCAATGGCGTTTGGTGCCGGAAGCATGGGCCGTTCCGGCTTGCGAGCGCGACCGTCAGCTGCTGTTCGGGAAGCGTGAAAAGGAAGAATGATATACAAAAAACGTTCTGCGCCAAACGGAATTTTGTTCTGCTGAGAATGATTTATCAATCTGCTGAGAACGATTTTCCGTTTGGCGCAGAACGTTTTTACAACTGTAACCGGTTGTAAATCAATGATGTTGTTCTGGTAAATAATATGTACGGAAGACCGGATGCCTGGCACGTCCGACCGACGATGCTTTGTGGGGCAGGCGAAGGGAACGCGTGCGCTGCGCGTCAATAGCGGAACTTGTTTTTGGTACTTTCCTTGATGAAACCGTGGCGGTAGGCATAAAGCAATTCTTTCAGCTCTTCTATCTGGCTTTCCAGTTCGGCACCCTTGTCGGTGTCCCTTACCATCATACGTTGGGTGCTCATTTCCACGATTTGCGTGGTGCTCACAATGTCCGTCCCGTTCTTGATAGCTTCTTCGGCCGATGTGAACGGTTCGTGCTGTACCAATTGGAATCCCCGGCTGTGGAACACCAAGGTGTAGCCCGCTATTCCGGTCGTATTATGATATGCCTTGGCGAAGCCGCCGTCGATGACCATCAGTTTACCATTGGCTTTGATGGGTGTCTCTCCGCGTCCCACGCGTACCGGGACGTGGCCGTTGATGATGTGGCGGTGCTGCCCCGTGACACCGAACGAATCGAGAATCATGTCGCAGACTTTCTCGTCGTCCCTCAATCTGTAGTAGTACCCTTTCTCTTCGGTATGGGTGGTTTTGTCCTCCAGGAAATAGCGTTCGAAAGTAGTCATTTTGGATTTGTCGAACAGGGGAGAGTCCACGCCGCACCACAGATACCAAAAATAGTCGACGGCAAACTTCCTTTCTTTGGGCTCGGTGTCGCTGTTGAAAGCGGAACGCAAGACCAGACCTATCTTGTCCAGCAAAGCCCGTCCTTTGACTTTTTCTCCGTTGATGTCCACTTCCTTCAAGCTTCCGTCGGCATTGAGCGGTACGGAAGCGTGGAACAGCAAATTGGAGTTGAATATCCCGTACATGCATCCGTGGGAGAACAGGCATTGTATGTGTTTGTTCAGCTTGTCGCTCACGCTGAAAGAATGGTGCAGTTTGTAGACCAGTTCTTGTTCTTCGGCTGTAAGCCGGTAGGGGGATTTAGGGTCGATGGTGGGGAAATAACAGTCGCGCATGGCATATTCCTTTCCGTCGCGCACGAAAACTTTTCTTTCAAAATCAATGTGCTCCAGTTGTTTCCTTTCTTGCATGTGCCATTCGGGGCGGCTGTCTATCATGGCAGCTTCGAGCTTGAACTGGATAATGCTGATGGCCTTGTGCATCTGTGCGATGAGGCGCCGGGCTTTCTGGTTATGCCTCGTGTCGTCTTTGTCCAGTTGCGGCCCGAAATAATGGCAGGGGTCGTCGGCGTATGTTTCCATGGCGAACGTGGCAAGCGGCACCAGATTGATGCCGTAACCGTCTTCCAGTGTGGCGAGGTTGCCGTAACGGAGCGTCAGGCGCAGCACGTTGGCAATGCAACAGTCGTTGCCGGCTGCCGCCCCCATCCAAAGCGCGTCGTGGTTGCCCCACTGTATGTCGAAGTTGTGGTAATTGCACAGTGTGTCCATGATGATGTGCGCTCCGGGGCCGCGGTCGAAGATGTCGCCGAGGATGTGCAGTTGGTCGATGCTCAGGCGTTGTATCAGGTTGCAGATGGCGCAGATGAATTCATCAGCCCGTCCGGTGGACACGATGGTCTCGATGATGCGGTTGAAGTAGGCTTGTTTGTTGTAGTCCTGAGGGGACTCGTGCAATAACTCCTCTATGATATAGGCGAATTCCTTAGGGAGCGCCTTGCGCACCTTGGAACGCGTGTATTTGGAAGAGACCGACTGGCATACGCTTACCAGTTGGTGAAGTGTGATATTGTAGAAATCGTTCAGGTTCGTTTCGGAGTTCTTGATGTATTGCAGCTTTTGCTCGGGGTAATAAATCAGGGAGCAGAGTTGCCGGATTTCCGATTCCCGCATCGTGGTTCCGAATATTTCGTTCACCTTGCGCTTGATGTTGCCCGACGCGTTTTTCAAGATATGTTGGAAAGCCTCGTATTCCCCGTGTATGTCGGCCAGGAAATGTTCAGTGCCTTTGGGCAGGTTCAGGATGGCCTCCAAGTTGATGATTTCCGTGCACGCGGCACCGATGTCGGGAACGCTTTGGGAGAGCAGTTCCAATAGTCTCATGTCGTTCCGAATCTTTTCGTAGGAGTATATCTGGGTCATAGTATTTGTATTTCGTTTGTTCGTTATGACAAAATTACGCAAATCTTTTGTTCCCTACAATGTTTGTTGGCGCTTTTTCGTGACAAACAGGCTGATAGGATGCAGGAATCATAGTGTTAATTCTTTTAAGAAAGCATCAATATACTGAAAACAGTACCTCTTAATGGCAAAAAAAACGTAATTTTGCAACTTCATAGAATAAGAAATGCGGAATAGATTCTTTTGTACTGTGCTTTTGTACGGGCTGTCTTGCATGTTTGTTCGGGCTGCCGGAGAAGGCGGGCATGCCTTCGCTGAGGTGAAAGACAGTATAAAACCTGACGCGGATTCTGTATCTTCAGTTGTGGAGCCGGTTCGCAAGACGCGTAATCCGCTTAGGTGGATAGGGCGTTACCTGAGTAACACCAATAAACACGAAGACCGTCCCTTCGATTTCAGCATGCTGATAGGGCCGAGTTATTCGGCTGCCACTTCCGCCGGGTTGGGAGCTACGGCCTCCGGTCTGTATTCATGGGATCGTTCCGATCCTTTGTTGCCCAAGTCCAATGTTTCGGTATACGCCAATGCGTCCCTGTCGGGAATGTTGGCTGTCGGGTTGCGGGGAAATAATTTTCTGCCTCATCAGAAATATCGTTTCGATTATCAGTTGTCGTTTTATACTTTCCCGGGAAAATTTTGGGGGATAGGTTATGAAAGCGGTGCCAGTGATGCGAATAAGAGCGACTATGAGCGTGTGAAACTCCAATTCAAGCCCAGTTTCTTGTTTCGCCTGAACGAATCGGTCTTTTTGGGGCCGGTCGTGGACATAGAATGGGTGAACAGTTTCGGTTTTGAGAACGAGACGTTGTTGGAGGGACAAGACAAATCGGTGGCGAATTATGGAGCGGGATTTAATTTCACGTACGATACGCGAGATTTTGTACTGAATGCCTACTGCGGCAATTTCTTTCGTTGGGAACAGATGTTCTACCCGTCCAGTTTCGGAAACGACTACGCTTTCAGTTATACCGACTTGACTTATAGTACCTACCATCAGGTATGGAAAGGCGGCGTGTTGGCCATGGAATTGCATACCTTGTTCAATTATGGAGATGTGCCTTGGACCATGATGGCCCAGGTCGGGGTGTTGGGGCGCATGCGTGGGTATTATGAAGGGCGATATCGCGACCGTAATATCATGGAAGGGCAGTTGGAGCTGCGCCAACATGTTAAAGGGCGTAACGGGATAGCCGTATGGGTGGGTTTCGCCAACGTGTTTCCCGATTTCGGTCATATATATTATGATGAGATACTTCCCAACTATGGTATCGGCTACCGTTGGGAGTTCAAAAAAAGGGTGAACATACGTTTTGATTTGGGCTTTACCAAAGACAGCCCGAATTTCACCTTTAATATCAATGAGGCCTTTTGAAAAGAACTAAAAAACAGAGATATAAAATGAAATTTAAGAGTGTGTATGTCTCAGGGCTGTTAGCTGTATGGCCCGTGATGCAGGGCATGGCCCAATCGGAACTGATTAAGTTTGGTGATTTTGATTCATGGATTGTCCGCAACATCAAGGAGAGCGGCATTATCGGTGGAGATACCAAACAGTTGTACGAAATCGGTCCGGATGCGGTCTGGAACGAGAACAAGGCTTACACGAACCAGGGAGGTTCGCCGTGGGCTACATCGAATGTGATGGCCAAAGTTTGCGGAATCACAAAGACGAATACTTCGGTTTACCGGGAGAAGCGAGGAGACGGCTATTGTGCCCGTCTGGAAACCCATGTGGAAAAGGTGAAGGTGATGGGCATCGTAAATATAGAGGTGTTGGCAGCCGGTTCTGTTTTTTTGGGCAGTGTGCCCGAACCGATTACCAATACGTCCAATCCGATGAGCAAATTGGCTGTGGGCATACCTTTTACCAAACGTCCGCAGGCTATCAGTTTCGACTATAAGGTGAAACTTTCCGACGAACCGGACCGTATCCGTCAGACAGGGTTTAGCCGTGTGACCAAAGTCCAGGGAAAAGATATGCCCGATGTGGTATGTTTGCTCCAGAAACGTTGGGAAGACAAAAAAGGGAATGTGTACGCCCAACGCATAGGAACGATGATTCATCGTTTCAACCACAATACGGATTGGGTAAACGCTGCAAAATTTCCTATTAAATATGGTGATATTACCAAGCAGCCCGGGTTCCAGAGTTATATGGGGCTGATATCCGGAGACAGGACACAATACACCCGTAACAGCAAGGGGAAGATGGTGCCTATCAAGGAAGTGGGTTGGGCCGATGCCGGTGAAACGCCCACGCATATCGTGTTGCAGTTCGATTCCAGTTACGGAGGCGCGTACGTGGGTTCTGTAGGAACCACATTGTGGTTGGATAATGTGCATGTCATATATTAAGTAGGTAAGTGGGCAGCATGAAGACAGACCGTTTTACATACGAAGGTGTGCCGACACCGTGCTATATCATAGAGGAAGATTTGTTGCGGCGTAACCTGGAGCTGATTCGGGATGTATCCCGAAGGGCGGGAGTGGAAATCATTTTAGCCTTCAAGGCTTTCGCTTTATGGAAATCGTTCCCTGTTTTCAGGGAATACATCAGCCATACTACGGCTAGTTCCCTCTATGAGGCTCGTTTGGCGGCAGAAGAGTTCGGCAGCAAGGCACATACTTATTCGCCGGCCTATACGGAACGTGATTTCGACCGGATACTTTCGTATAGCAGCCATGTCACGTTCAATTCCATGAGCCAGTATGCCCGTTTCTATCCGAGCGTGGAGGAATACAGCCGTCTGCATCCGGAGGAGCGTGTTTCTTGCGGGCTGCGCATCAATCCGGAGTATTCGGAGATAGAAGTGGACTTGTACAATCCTTGTGCGCCCGGTTCTCGTTTCGGTATGATGGCCTCGCAACTTCCGGACAGCCTGCCTGCCGGGATTGAAGGATTCCATTGTCATTGTCACTGTGAGAGCTCTTCCGAAGCACTCGAACACACTTTGCTGCATATAGAGGAGAAGTTTGGGGGATGGCTGTCCCGATTGAAATGGCTCAATCTGGGAGGCGGCCATTTGATGACGCGGAAGGATTATGATGTGGAGCGTTTGGTGGCCATCCTGAAAGGCTTGAAGGAACGCTATCCCAACCTTACGGTCATTTTGGAGCCGGGCTCGGCTTTTGCCTGGCAAACCGGTCCGTTGGTTGCTTCGGTAGTCGATGTGGTGGAAAATAAAGGGATACGCACGGCCATTCTCGACGTGAGCTTCACTTGCCACATGCCAGATTGTTTGGAAATGCCGTATCAACCGGTGGTACGTAATGCCGAGACGATGGAACCCGATGCGGTGAGACGTGCGGCTCCGGAAGAAAATGTCTATCGTTTGGGCGGGAATAGTTGTTTGAGTGGCGACTACATGGGAGCATGGCGCTTTGGCCATCCTCTCGCGCCGGGCGACCGGATTATTTTTGAAGACATGATACATTATACTACGGTTAAAACCAATATGTTCAATGGCATCCGCCATCCGGACATCGCGATGCTGCATAGCGACGGAACTTTGGAATATTACCGTCGTTTCAGTTATGAGGATTATCGTGACAGGATGTGTTGAAAATAGAAAAAAAAGAAATAACGAATGATTTTTTTCAAGCAGATGCTTGCGATTTTAAAAAATAGTTGTACCTTTGCAACCGCATTCAGGGGAGTGCAAAAGTTAATGAACTTAATGGAACAAGCATCTTTTGCGGAAATAGCTCAGTTGGTAGAGCACGACCTTGCCAAGGTCGGGGTCGCGAGTTCGAGTCTCGTTTTCCGCTCAAGATATTCAGAAACATTTTTGCCCAGGTGGCGGAATGGTAGACGCGCTCGTTTCAGGTGCGAGTGTTGAGAGACGTGCAGGTTCGAGTCCTGTTCTGGGCACATAGAATGTTTTCTGTATCATTCGGAGAGATGGCGGAATTGGTAGACGCGCTACTTTGAGGGGGTAGTGACAATTGTGTCGTGGGAGTTCGAGTCTCCTTCTCTTCACACTTTTCATAAGCAATATAATTGCGGAAATAGCTCAGTTGGTAGAGCACGACCTTGCCAAGGTCGGGGTCGCGAGTTCGAGTCTCGTTTTCCGCTCAGATAAAGCTGCCCGTGAGGGTGGCTTTATTTGTATTTACACTTCTGTTTCATTTGTTTTCTTCGTTTCGTTTGCGGTAGAGTTGGTAAGAGTTGTAAATATTGTGCCAAATGCTGTAGAAGCCTCCGGCTACCGATGTAACCGGAGTCATGAATGTATACCCCATCCAAATGGCAAATACCGTGTTCTTTTGTCCCAAGGCTTGACCGGCACTAATGGGATCGTTGTAACGGGTTCCGATGTATTTCCCCGCCCAGAATTGTACGACGCAGCAAACAAGCGATATGCCGGCTATGCCAAATTGGTAAAGCGCCGATACTTCGCTGTGGACGATACTCTTCACGGTAACCCCGATGGCAATGGCCAGTGCCACGGCCCACAAATAGAATGCCAGGTCCTTGCAGCGGAGAACTAGCTTGTGTATGCCAGGAAGGCAGTAGCGGACGAACAAGGAGGCCAGGAACGGGCAGAACAATAGAGGAAAGACTTTGCTTAATATCAAAGAAAAGGAGACACCAAATGTCAGGTCAGGGTGGGGGTGGACCAAGGGGACGAATATGGGGACAATCAGTGCCGTGGCCAGATTGATTAAAATGGTATAGGTCGTAAGGTTGGCCGCATTGCCTCCTAATTTCCCGGTGACTACAGCGGCTGCAGTAGCTGTCGGGCAAATCATGCACAGCATGGCTGCTTCTGCCAAAACTTGGCCCGGCAGATTGGGAAAACATTTCAAAAGCCCGGCCAGGAGGGCAAAACAGCCAGCTTGGATTAAGAGCAGCCATCCATGCCAACGGCAAGGACGGAGTTCTTTGGGATTTACTTTGCAGAACGTTATAAAAAGCATGGCAAAAATCAATACCGGTTGCAGGATGCCGACGAACCGGGCTACGTAAGGCTTCGTAGGCTCCAGGACAGGAATGCCTGTGTAAATGAAGTAAGACAATGCCCCCATGAGCATGGCGATGGGGAGCGTCCAGTTTTTGATGAATCTGATGATAGACATATTCAAATTATCATGAATGGTTGTGCAAAGTTACTTATTTTGTCATCGCGGAGGTGGATTACACCGGACAAAATTTGTCCGGACGGGAGATTTTATATAATTTTGCATCGGTCTCCGACTAATTATGCCCGAGGGGTATAATTGTTCGGATTTTATGGTTTTATTTATATAATGAATTGATGAATTTATACATTCGCTATTTTGACGAGGAGTGCGTGGTGAGTTCGGCGGAAGAGGCTTTTGATTTCCTGTCTTCCCTGCCGGGTATTACGTTGGATGAGGCTTTCGTGAAAGACTTGCGCCAATACATGGATAGCCCGATGCCTTATCCCAAGCGTTATAAGGTACGTCCCCGTGTGTATTTTATTGTGATTAAGACAACGGCTACGACTTTGGCCGAATTTAAAGTGAACGGAGGCAGGACGCAGTCTTTAGCCGAAAGTTCGGAGAAGGAAGCACCGGCCCGTTTTTCCATTAACGACCGTCCGGGATGGTATGAGGGGGAAATCCTTTTCAAACGTGTGGTTCCCATTCCCGGCACCACTAAGTTCCAGTATAAGGATACGCGGTTCAAGGCTCGTTGCAAGGCTCGTAACACGCAGGAGTGTTACAACCGTATAGTGGAGCATTTGCGTTCGCGGCAAGATGTGGATGCGCGTAGCCAGTTTCCTTCCGTAAAAGGAAAGAATTTCTCTTGTTCTTATTTGGGCATGACGTTGGAAGAAGCGTAAAACCCGTAAGGGGAATGAGTCCGGTCGTTTGTATCGGAACGTTTTCCTTATGTAGGGGATTTTATTTTAAAGATAAAGGGATACCGGTTACGGTATCCCTTTTTTATGATTTGTTTTTTATGAACTTCATTTTGAGCCTGCCAAATTGTCAGTTATAATGAGTTTTGGTTTGTTTTTTTCGGGAGTGGTTGCGGATTCGTGTGACAATAATGGATTCTCGTGCCTTTTGCCCGGGACAATGTTTGTACTTGCGAGCACTTTCCTTGCTCAAAAGCAAGCTTTTGGCTTGGAACTGCACTTGCCTTTCGCTATCTTTGCGTGCGGAAAAGGACCGTTCAAAAGAAAGGAGACGATTATGCTTGCATACACGTTCGTAGAACAAGGGAGATTCGAATTAAGGGAAAAGCCGCGTCCGGAGTTGCAGGACGGGCGGGATGCCATCGTACGGGTGACGTTGGGGAGCATCTGTACCAGTGATTTACACATCAAACACGGGAGTGTGCCGCGTGCCGTACCGGGAATCACGGTGGGGCATGAAATGGTCGGGGTGGTGGAAGAAGTAGGCCGTGAGGTCACTTCGGTCAAGCCGGGCGACAGGGTGACCGTGAACGTGGAGACATTTTGCGGGGAATGCTTCTTTTGTCGGCACGGGTACGTGAACAACTGCACCGACCCTCATGGCGGTTGGGCTTTGGGTTGTCGTATCGACGGTGGACAAGCCGAATTTGTCAGGGTTCCGTATGCAGACCAGGGCTTGAATGTGATTCCCCCATCGGTGACCGACGAGCAAGCTTTGTTCGTGGGCGACATCTTGGCCACAGGCTTTTGGGCAGCGCGTATCTCGGAAATCAAGGAGGAGGACACGGTGTTGATTATCGGCGCAGGCCCTACGGGGATATGCACTTTGCAGTGTGTCATGCTGAAAAATCCGCATCGCGTCATCGTTTGCGAACGGTCGGAGGAGAGGTTGCGTTTCGTGCGCGAACACTATCCCGGGGTAGAGGTGACGACTCCCGAAGGCTGTAAAGACTTTGTGCTGTGCCATAGTGCCCATGGAGGGGCGGACGTGGTGTTGGAAGTGGCCGGTGGCCAGGACAGTTTCCGGTTGGCCTGGGAATGTGCCCGTCCTAATGCCGTCGTGACGGTTGTGGCACTTTATGACAAGCCCCAGTTGTTGCCGTTGCCGGACATGTACGGGAAGAACCTGACGTTCAAGACTGGAGGGGTGGACGGTTGCGATTGTGCCGAAATCCTTTCCCTGATAGAGGCGGGCCGGATTGACACCACACCGCTTATCACCCACCGTTTCCCGTTGGAACGTATTGAAGAAGCCTACCGGATTTTTGAGAACAGGTTGGATGGTGTCATCAAGGTGGCCGTCACCGGACGGGGGCGATAGGGAAAAACGAACCCCGGTTTCCGATGCTTGTTTGAGGCAGGAAATCGGGGCTTGTATAAGTGAATGTTTACCGACGCGTTACCGGACGATGACTTTTTGCCGGTCTACGATATATAGCCCTTTGGAGAGGCCGCGCACTTGTTCGTATCCGTCTACGGTCACTTGCCGCACGATGCGTCCGTCCGTTCCGTATATGGAAACGGTCAGCACTTGTCCTTCCGGGCCTTGCAAGCTGATGTAACCTTCTCCGCCGTATGCCTTGACGGTGGCTGTGCCCTTGTGTACGGGAGTGACGGAGGTGGTGCCGTCGCCCAGGTAATACAACCTGAAGTTGTCGGCCTTATACCATCCGTCGTTGCCTTTGATGCCAAGGGTGAGCATGCCGTCCGTCACGTGGATGCTGTCTATGAAGGTCTCCCTCAGGTAACGTTTGCCGAAGCCGTCGTCGGTCATCGTGGCTGTGGATGTATTGGCAAAGAGTGTCACGCTTTGTCCTTCGTCGGTGGCTATCCATGCTTTTACGCGGTAGAATCCGTTTTTCAGGCCCGTGGCTTTCTGGCTCAGCGTGACGCTGCCTTTTCCGGAACTGGAATAGGAGTGGAATACGTAACTGCCGTCTGCGTCCACCATGTAATTGTCCAAGGACGAAACGTCCGTCACCTTTGAACTCTGCCCTGTCTCGCGTGTGATGTCCCAACCCGTGGTGCGACGGCTTTCAAACGAAGCGTTGGTCAGGTACACGTCCGTGAGGTCGATGGGCGCATCTGTGGGGATGAGGTTCCGGCGGCAGGCTTTGATGCCCTCTTCCAAAAGGGCGGCGGCTTCGGCTATCTCCTCTGCCTCCGGATGGCGGGTATAGCATGCGGCTGCAGTGTGGATTTGGTCAAGGAACGTGTTGAGGTCTTCCGGCGACAACTGCCCTTTGGCATTTTCAGCCAAAAGGTAGGCTTGGTTCAGCAGTTCGCCGAGCGCCTCGCTTTCCTTGTCTTTCTTCTCGTATGCGTAGATGTTGGTGCTTACGTCCTTGTCGTATGTAAGGTAGCCGCTGAAAGCCGGGATGGTGGCCCCCTCGTCCTCTACGAAGGTCTGTATGTCGGCCTTGTTCAGCATGCGGAGTCCTTTCCGGGCCACTCCATTGCTGAAACTGTAGGACAGGGTGTCGGACGTGGCTGTTCCATGCCCGTCATCGACGTTCACGTCGGTGGCCGTAATCCGTTCTTCGCCCGGCCGGGTAGTCCGGTAAAGGTAAGGCGTGCAAGCCTTTAACGTGGTGTTCACTTCGTCCGATTCCGAGATAAGGATGTTGCTCAGTTTCTTGATTCTGCGTGCGCGGCTGCCTTCGGGCACTTCGCAGTCGAAAGGCAGGGCGATGTATTGCCATTTCGTCGACGAGGATTGCGGGTTGAAGACGGCACGTCGGGCGGTGAAAGGTTCCTTCGCGTAGTAGTCGTGACCCATGGTCAGGCTGAGTTCCTCGCATATCCCGTCCTTGATGATGTTTTTTCCTTTGGCTTCCGAGGCGGCATCGAGATAAAACAAGATGTTCGGATTGGCGAGCTGTGGCACGCTGTCTATGCCCGTCACGCGGGTCAGGTCGAAATGCGTGGACGGCACGGTAGATGCCAGTTCCAAAAACTTGTCCTTGTTCCAGTGCCCGGAGAAGACGGCTCCCCAGTTGTCCGTTTCGGCCATGGTGAGGTCGCAACCGGCTACCTTGAAATAGACGATGGTGTCTTCCGGTGCAGCCTCTATCGTCTGCTCTTCTCCTCCGGCCTTGTAGTCGCGGTGCAGTGCGGCGGCATATAACACGTCTTTTTCCATGTCGTCGAAGTTGAACGTCACTTCTTGTGTCGAGCCTTCTGCAAATACGGTCTCCCTGTCCGACAAATCCCCACGTTTGACAAAGGCCGATTGTCCGGCATCGTATTGGTACAGGTCGCATTGCAAGGTCGGCGTGGTGGCGGTAGCTTCTTGGGCGTTCGTTAAGGAAGCCCGTACGCAGGCTGCGTCGCTGTACACCTTATTATATAATATGGTGTTTTCCTGCCCGCCGACAACGACGGATGTTTCCTCGCTTTCCGGAGCGGCATCGAGCCGGAGGCTGTTCAGCGACAAGGCGGGTTCCTGTGCGGAAGCTTCGGTCGCCAGACGTGCCAGGATACGCGCATTGCTGTCCATGAGGTACATGTAATACGGCCCGGCGATGCTGGGCCGGTAAGTCAGTTCCACGGTCACCGTTTCCCCGCTCGGGACGACCGTGTTCACGTCTCTCAGGTTGGCATCGCTTACGTCTGCCGGTTCCTCTTCTTTCCGCTCAATGGCAAGGTATATCCCCTTGTAGTCCGTGGTGCCATGGTTGGTGATTTCCACCTCGATGGCGTTTTTCATGCGGGTGTACATTTTGCTTGTCCGGATTTCTCCTTCCAGAGAATAGGCACGCGGATGTATGGCATGGGTCATGCCTTGCTGCCCGTTGAATCCGTTCATACCCGTCAAGTCGTCCACAGTGTAATACCCGTCTCCTTGTCCTCCCCATCCGAAATTAAAATGGAAAAGGTTGTCCGAGGCGCGGTATCCGTCTACCACTACGGCATGTCCGCCTGATGTCGGGGATACTCCGCTGTACACGATGGGCCAACCTTTTGCCAGGTCGTCGTACACCATATCTTCCCATTCCGACTGGCTGATGCCGGATTTGTATGTACATCGGCTGTCCATGAGGAATTGTCCGGAGAAGGTATTGACCAAATCACGGATTTGTCCCGATGTGGACGAACCGTAGGTGAGCCAGGTGGAGGTTCCCGTGATGGCCATCAGCGTAGCCACGGCCGTGTTCATGTCCTCGGGCGTGTTTCCTCCGTAGTTGTCCTGCATCAGTTCCCATTGCAAGGGAGTCCCTTTCGGGAACGATTCGGTGACGGGGGCATCGCCGTAACCGTAAGTCGGTGTGTCATACTGCGAACGGTCGGGCAGCTCTTTTCTCCAGTAATATGCCACTTGCGCGGCAGCCGTGGCCACACATCCGGTCAGCGCGCGGCCTCCTCCGTCTTTACGGAATGGGCACAAGTTGTTGTAAGGTGCCCCTTGCGACCAGTGTGCACTGACTAATGGAGCGATGTTCTCTTTGTCATTGGCCCGTGCTTGCGCTCTCGGACCTAAACCTTGGGCTTGTGCCGCTTCTATCATCTGGCTGTATCCTTCCAACCAGTCGAGCATGGCGGGCGGGAGAGTTTGCGGGTCGAAATCTCCTTGTTCGGTGTATCCTAAGACGTAAGGCATACAGTCGTCTCCGGATATGATGACAAAGCCTTGGTGGTTTCCCCTGTTGAAAATATAGAGGGGCGCGTACCCGTCGGTACTGTTGCGTTTGTTCACGAGGGTTTCCACGGTTTCGGGAATCTGGTTGCCACACATGTATGCCTGGGCTATTTCCCTGGCTTTTTCCGGGTCGATGGGGTCGGCCCATATACATGTGGATGACGTGAGAAGCGTCAAAACTGTCAATAAGGGTTTCATCATAGGTTTCTATTTTTATTGATATTAGATTAATACGACCAAAGGTAACTTTTTTTATGGACATTCCCGTCGTTTTCTTAAAATACTTGTGGTAGAACGTATTTATTTTATTACTTTTGCCAAAAAATTAAAGAGGAAAGGATATGCAGAAGAAGAATTACTATTTGGAGTCGGTTCTCGATTTGAACGCCAGTAATGTATGGGGAACGGAAGCCCAAGAGCTTTTGGAATTGTGGCAAAAGGATATTAAGGAAGAAGGTTTTTCTTCATCTGAGGAAAAAGTGCTGAACGTCATCCGGTTGGCTTTTGACGTGTATCATTTCGACCCGAAAGATGACCGGGATGTCATGAGGTATAATAATGGAGATTATGTCATTCTGCCCAGTGTGGACAAACGCAAAGGAGCCGTGGCCATACGTAAGAAAGAGATCCGCCGGATTACGGATCTCTCGTATGAGAACATTAAACATATTACGGCATCCGACCTGCTGAAGTTGATAGAAGGTAATTTCGGTGGTGGTTGGGATTCCATATCTTTGACGATAAAAGACATTATAGAGTCGGCTTTCGACATTAGTACGACAACCTTGCCTGCTTCACGCATTCATGCAGCGGGCGGTACGTTGGAACGTAAGGTTGCTGATGGGTATGAAGTACTGGAGATTGCGAAAGGGACGTGGGTAGAGGCTATTTTTGCCAAAAAGCGCGAACCGGTAGAGAAGTTGCGTTTTGTGCCCGAACCGGAATATGACGAAGACGGCAACCGCCGTATTGTGGACGAAGACACAGAAACTGATTCGGAGTCGGAAGAAGAGGGCGATACGGCAGGAGATGACACTTTTTACGGAAGCTATACCCCTGAGGCGGACATCAAGGATGTAGATGAAGAACTGGCAGACGAATGACCTTTGGGCCGGAAAAAGAATAAAATATGAAAATTGAAAAAACGGAGCGGGAACGCATCATCCGGTTGGTGAAGCAACAGGTGGTGCCGGCAATGGGATGCACAGAACCTATATGCGTATCTCTTTGTGTGGCCCGCGCGGCAGAGGTGCTTGGAGAAAGGCCGGTCGCTGCCGGCGTCTTTCTCAGCGCGAATATACTGAAAAATGCCATGGGGGTGGGAATTCCCGGTACGGGTATGGTGGGACTTCCCATAGCCATAGCTTTAGGCGTAGTGGCAGGTAAGTCTGCATACGGACTTGAGGTGCTGAAAGACGTAACGCCGGCCGACGTAGAACAAGGAAAACAATATATCGCGGAGCGGCGTGTCAAAATATCATTGAAAGAAGGCATTTCGGAAAAGCTTTATGTCGAAGCCATAGTGGATGGTGAGTCCGGCCATAGGGTTACGGCTGTCATCGCCGGTCAGCACACGCATTTCGTTTATGTGGAGAAAGACGGGCAAGTGCTGTTGGACAACCGTATGCCTCAAGGAGAGGAATCCGGAGAAGACGAATGCGAACTCAACTTGCGTAAAGTGTACGATTTTTCCGTAGAGGCACCGTTGGAAGAAATCGAATTTATCCGGGAAGCACGCCGCTTGAACGAATCTGCCTCCCAACAGGCCTTGAAAGGGTGCTACGGACATGAGTTGGGCAAGACGCTGAGCCGTCCTTTGGGGCGTGGTATTATGGGGGATACGATATTCTCTCATATCCTGTCGAGCACCTCATGTGCGTGCGATGCCCGCATGGCTGGGGCTATGATTCCGGTGATGAGCAATTCTGGAAGCGGCAACCAGGGGATTTGCGCTACGATGCCGGTCGTGGTTTTTGCCGAAGAGAACCACAATACGGACGAAGAACTTATCCGCGCGCTTATGCTGAGCCATCTGACAGCCATTTATATCAAGCAAAGTCTGGGGGTCCTGTCGGCATTGTGCGGATGCGTGGTGGCTTCCACGGGATCGAGCTGTGGCATCACCTATCTGATGGGAGGAAAGTACGAGCAAGTCTCATACGCCGTAAAGAATATGATAGCGAACCTTACCGGGATGATTTGCGATGGAGCCAAACCGAGTTGCGCATTGAAATTGACGAGCGGGGTTTCTACGGCTGTATTGTCAGCCATGTTGGCCATGCAACAGAAGTGTGTGAGCAGTGTGGAAGGCATTATCGACGATGATGTGGATAAGAGCATACACAACTTGACCAGTATCGGGGCTGAAGCCATGAACGAAACCGACCGTAAGGTTTTGGAGATTATGACACATAAGAACTGAATTTGGATTTAAGTCTTTTTAAGAAGAAAACGGGCGAAAGCCCGTTTTTTCTGATTTATATCAGATGTTTATTCCGACAGAAGTTTTAGATTTGTAACCGTTATTCATTAACCCAATTTTTAACTATTATGAAACAAAAAATCAAAATGCTTTTTGCATGCGGTTGTCTGGCGGCGTGGTCTGCCGGAACATTGGCACAGTCGTTTACGTGGTACTCGAGCACGGAAGACAACATGTGGCAAACCTCTGTCGTGAAGATGGCCAAGAAGGCCGGGAATCCCTTGGTGACGGTGGACGAAGATGAGAAGCCCATCGTGGAGTTCAAGGCATGGGCTGCCACGTTTAACGAATTGGACTGGGACGCATTGGGGATATTGACCCGTGATGAGCAGGATGAAATCTTGAAGAAGGTATTTTCACCGGATGGCGATTTGCGTTTTTCCCGTGGCCGCATTTCCATGAACGCCAACGACTATGCCCGGTCCTGGTATAGCTGCGACGAGGTGGAAGGGGATTTGGAACTGCGTTATTTCAACATCGACCGAGACAAGCAGACAATAATTCCCTTCATACGTGCGGCACAGAAGTATAACCCTGATTTGACGTTCTGGATATCTCCATGGTGCCCTCCCAGTTGGATGAAAATCAATGGTGATTATCCGGTGCTGGGCAGCAAGTTCAATGACATGCCCGAAAAGATGAACTACATCCTTTACGGTAATGTGAACGACAAGGTGGATCCCGACGAAATGAAATTGACAGGCAAGAGAGGGAATAAGTTCCCGCGCCAGTTGGCCACCACGGACTACTTTATACAAGACCCGCGTTACTTGCAGGCGTATGCCAATTATTTCTGCAAGTTTATCGATGCCTACAAGGAGCAGGGGGTGAACATCGACATGGTGATATACCAAAACGAGGCATACAGCTACACGGCTTACCCTGGTTGTGCATGGACGGCCGAGGGAACGGTGCGGTTCAATCGTGACTATCTGGGTCCCACGCTCAGACAAAAGCATCCGGAAGTGAAGCTTTATCTCGGGACGTTCAACACCAACCGTGTGGACTATGTGCAGAAGATTGCTTCCGACACGAAGTTGCAGGAGTTCGTGAGCGGTATGGCTTTCCAATGGGAAGGCCGCGAATCGTTGCCCGTGTTGCGTGCGGAGCATCCCGAATGGAACTATATCTGCTCGGAAAGCGAATGCGGAAGAGGAAGCTTTGACTGGGGAGCCGGGGAGCACACGTTTGAGCTGATGAACCATTATTTGGGCAACGGTTGCAACGAGTACACCATTTGGAACTTCATCTTGAAGGACAATGGTGAAAGCCCGTGGGGATGGAAGCAGAACGCGCTCATCCGCGTGGATTCCAAAACCCGCAAGTTTACTTATACACCGGAGTATTTTGCCGTGAAGCATTACAGTAATTTTATCTCGAAAGGCACGCGTGTGGTGGCTTACAAGGCACAGGGTGAAGACAGGATGCCGGTATTGGTATGCCAGACACCGGAGGGTAAGTATGTGGTCGTTGCCGGAAATTTCAAGGACGAGGCTTCTCCTTTGGTCGTCAAGATAGGAGAGAAGAGCTTGTCTGCTGAATTGGCGGCGCATTCTTATAATACATTTGTGATGAAATGATACGGTTTGCATAAGGGGTTCCCCGTAAAAAGGGCCGGTTTCGCAAGGGGACGGAACCGGCCCTTTGCGTATGCCGTACAGTGTAGGGCTTGTTAAAACTTGTTATATCCAGTAGGGGAAAAGTTTTCAGGAGTAAACCTTAAGCCCGGAAACGGGTCATACTTCTGTGGAACAAAAAAGAATGGTTTAATTAAAAAGGAAACAGCTATGAGAAAATTGATGATGGCCGTATGTTTTGCTTTGCTGGCCGGAAGCACATTGTCAGCCCAAGGGCGCGGAAACGCGCCGCGCATGCGGACGAATCCAGAACAGATGGCCAAAAGGATGGCCGGGAAACTGATGTTGGACGACGAAACATCGGCAAAATTCATTCCCCTTTACGAGGAATACATGCAAAAGTTGGCGGAATGCCGCATACCCGGAAAGAAAATGGGAAGTCAGGCGGCACAATCGGATAAAGATATAGATGAGAACATAAAGGCTCGTTTTTCGGCTCAGGAGAGACGGTTGGACGTGCAGAAAAGCTACTATGACAAGTTTAAGAAAGTGTTGACGATGAGACAGGTGCAACAGCTTTATGAACGTCCGGACATGGGAAGTCGTCCGCGTTTTCAGGGACAAAGACAGCATCCTGCGCCGCGTCGCTGAAAAGCAGGCAGGAGGCTGTAAAACCGTTTGTCGCAGAACGGAAAATCAATCTCAGGAGATTGAAAAATCATTCGGCTGAGAATGAAAAATCGTTTGGCGCAGATTTTTATGACGTTAATTATCAGGTTGTTGCAAATTGTCTTCCGAATGTATTTTTTAGGTCTGGAACATAAGAGTAGGAAACACAGGTGAGGGCGATAGAAGAGTCAGGAAAAAATGACCGGGCATACAGAGGAGAATTTCTTGGTATGCCCGGTCTTTTTTCAGAAGTTGCGGAGCGTGGTGTGTCATGCCATGGTGCCGCCCATGATGTCCAACAATTCGTTGGTGATGGCTTGTTGGCGTCCTTTGTTGTACACGACGGTTAGGTCCTGTATCAAGTTGTTGGCATTGTCCGTGGCTATCTGCATGGCCATGCTTCGTGTGGCATGTTCGGATGCGTTGGAGTCTAAAAGCGTGGTATAGACTTTCAGTTTCAACACCTCCGGAATCAGTTTGGCCAATAAAACCTCTTCCGAAGGTTCTATCAGGTAGTCCGGCTGATGGTTGCCGTCCGGAGCCTCGGTCATGGCAGACAAATCTATCGGTAAATATACCGTGTTGACGAGTTCCTGCGAACCGGCAGATTTAAAGTGATGGTAAATAAGCTCTACCCGGTCTATGTCGCCCGACAAAAAACGTTCGCATAGTTCCGCAGCCAGTTTCTCACATTCCGTATAATTAGGCTTGTCGGCCATGTGCGTGTAATCTCCGGCCGGGGTAAAGCCCGATTTTTTCACTGCATCCGCAATCTTTCTCCCTATGGGATAGATGACGAGGTTTTCCTTTGCCATTTGCGCGTGTCCGTCCAACCACTGATGGTAAGCGCGTATGACGTTGGAGTTGAATCCGCCGCATAAACTGCTGTTGGACGAGAATATGACCAGTGCGATGCGCTTTGCCTCCCGTTGAGTGGCAAAGGGCGATTCTGCCTTACCGCCGGTTTGCAAGAAGTGGGTCATGATGGCCGACATCTGCCGTTCGTAGGGCAACATGCCTTCGATGACTTCTTGTGCCTTGTGCAGCTTGGCGGAAGCCACCATTTTCATGGCCGACGTAATCTTCAGCGTATTATTGGCCGAGAGTATTCTGCCCTTTACTTCTTTTAATGATGCCATGGTCTAATCAGTTTTTAAATAACAGAAGGGTGGATTGGGCCACTTCCTCGATGACTTTGGTCACTTGTTCGTTGATGGTCCCTGCTTCTAAGACCTCTAGCACATCCTGACGGTGCGACGCACGCAAGCTTTCCAAAAATTCGTGTTGGAAGGCAATGACTTGGTCGATACGTATGTCGCGCATCAATCCGTGCGTACCGCAATAGAGGATAGCGACTTGTTCGCCTACCGGCATTGGGGAGTACTGGGGCTGTATCAACAGTTGGTTGTTCTTTCGTCCGCGGTCGATGGTCATGACGGTCACGGAATCCATGTCGTTGCTGAACTTGGAGAAAGCTTCCAGTTCACGGTATTGCGCCTGGTCGATTTTCAGTGTACCGGCCACTTTCTTCATGCTCTTGATTTGCGCGCTGCCGCCCACACGGGATACGGAGATACCTACATTGATGGCCGGACGGAAGCCTTGGTTGAACAAGTCCGTTTCGAGGAATATCTGTCCGTCGGTGATGGAAATCACATTCGTAGGGATGTAGGCGGATACGTCGCCTGCCTGTGTCTCGATGATGGGGAGTGCCGTGAGCGAACCTCCGCATTTCACTTTTCCTTTCAGGCTTTCCGGCAGGTCGTTCATCTGCTCGGCCACTTCCTGTTGGTTGATGATTTTGGCTGCACGTTCCAACAGGCGGGAGTGCAGGTAGAAGATGTCGCCGGGGTAAGCTTCGCGGCCCGACGGGCGGCGCAGGATGAGCGAAACTTCGCGGTAGGCTACGGCCTGTTTGGAAAGGTCGTCGAATACGACTAAGGCATGGCGGCCGGTGTCGCGGAAATATTCCCCGATGGCTGCCCCGGCAAACGGTGCGAAGTATTGCAATGCGGCCGGGTCGGCAGCCGTGGCGGCAACGACCACCGTGTAGTCCATGGCACCTTTTTCACGCAGCGTGTTGACGATGTTGGCCACGGTGGAGCCTTTCTGCCCGATGGCCACATAGATGCAGTACACCGGTTTGCCCGCCTCGTAGGCGGAGCGTTGGTTGATGATGGTGTCGATGGCTATCGCGGTCTTTCCCGTTTGGCGGTCGCCGATGATCAATTCACGTTGTCCCCGTCCGATAGGAATCATGGCATCGATGGCCTTGATTCCTGTCTGCAAGGGTTCCGATACCGGTTGGCGGTAAATGACCCCGGGAGCTTTGCGTTCCAACGGCATTTCGAAAAGTTCTCCTCCTACGGTACCTCTTCCGTCCAAAGGAACGCCCAACGGGTCGATGACACGTCCCAGCATGTTCTCGCTGACCCGTATGGACGCAATTCGTCCCGTACGTTTCACGATCATGCCCTCTTTGATGAGGTCTGTGGCTCCTAAGAGGACGGCACCCACGTTGTCCTCTTCCAGGTTCATCACTACGCCCATCACTCCGTTTTCAAATTCCAATAATTCATTGGCCTCGGCATGGAGCAACCCATAAATACGTGCCACGCCGTCGCTGACCTGCAACACGGCACCCACTTCGTCGAACTGGATAGACGTGTTGATTCCTTTGAGCTGTTGGAGCAATACCTCCGAAACCTCGCTGGGTCTTATCTTATCTGGCATATTCTTGTTTCCTTTTCATTATACTATTCTTCTGTTTTTCTCGATGAACTGTTTCTTCACGCGTTTCAACTGTCCGGCTATGCTAGCATCGATTCGCCAATAGCCGATTTCCAGAATGCCACCGCCGATGATACCGGGGTCTACTTTGGTTTTGAATTCCACCGTGCGTCCCCGATAGCGTTTCAGGATGAGCGTTTTCAGTTCGTTGAGGGTTTCCTCCGGTAGCGGCATAGCCGTGACAAGTTTTCCCTGACGTATTTTTTTCTTTTTCCGATATAAGAATAAGAAAGAATGCAGGATGAAAGCCAACAGCTTTTCGCGCCTTTTTTCAAGTAGCAGATAGAAAAATTTGGTCAGCTCTTCGCATGTGTCCGCTCCGGCGGTAGCATTGTGCAGGAGCTTTATTTTCTCCGTACGGCTCACCATCGGATTCTCTATCGTATGGCGGAACTCCGGAAGCTGGTTGTATTGGAACAGGAGTTGTTGGGCCTGTTCGTACACCAAGGTTTCGTGTCCGTTCTCGCATGCGAAGAGCAACAATGCGCGGGCATAACGTCTTGCAATAATTCCTATATCCATTATTCAATGTCGTTGTTTGATTTAACTTCGTCCAACAGTCTGTTCACTAATTCAAGCTGTTCCTTATCATCAGACAGTTTTTTACGCAATACCTTTTCAGCCACATCTACAGACAGTATCGCTACTTGCCGACGTATGTCGTTGATGGCGCTTTCTTTTTCCGCAGCTATCTGGTGGCGGGTTTCATCCAAAGCTTTCCGCGCTTCGGTGCGAGCCCGTTCGCGTGCTTCGGCGATGATGCGGTCGCGCGTGGCGGAAGCTTCTTTCAGTATGGCGGTCTGCTCTTCGTGCGCCCGTGCTAGCAGTGCTTCGCTTTCGGCTTTCACCTGCTGCAACTGCTCGTTGGCCTGGCGGGCAGCCTCCAACGAACTGTCTATGTATTGTTTCCGTTTGTCCACCATTCCGGTGATGACAGGAAATGCGTATTTAGCCAAGATGAAGAATACGATTCCGAATATAATCACCATCCAGAACAATGTACCCGGATCCGGGGTTAGCAGTCCCATAAGCAACAACGGTTTAGAGGAACAATGTCAAAAGACAAACGACAATGGCGATGAGGGCTACACCTTCTATCAAAGCTGCCGCGATGATCATGTTCATACGCACGTTGTTGGATTCCGACGGCTGTCGTGCGATGGCGTCCATGGCCGACCCGCCGATGCGTCCGATACCTATGCCTGCACCCAAAACGGCAATACCAGCGCCAATCGCTGCACCCAACTTGGTAAGACCTATACCTCCGATAGCTTGTAATAAAATGGATAATAACATAATGTTTCTGTTTTTAAGGGTTATACTTGATTTTCTAATAGTTCTTTTTAATTCTCTTCTTTAATACGTGACAGGCCGATGAACACAGCCGACAACATGGTGAATACATACGCCTGGATGAAGGCTACGAGAAGTTCCAACAGGTCCATGAAGATGCCGAACAATACGGATATGACCGTCATGGAACCGTTGATGACCGGACCGGCCTTCACCGTGATGAAGATGATGGCTACCAAACTTAGGATGGCTGCGTGCCCGGCCATGATGTTGGCAAACAGACGGATCATCAATGCAAATGGTTTGGTGAAAATTCCGAATAGCTCGATCATCGGCATGAGAGGCACGGGAACTTTCAACCATAAGGGGACTTTCGGCCAAAAAATATCCTTCCAATAGGCTTTTGTTCCGTAGATGTTGGTGAAGAGAAAGGTGCACAATGCCAATACCAATGTAATGGCAATGTTTCCCGTGACGTTAGCTCCTCCTGGAAAGATTGGAAGAATACCCATCAGGTTGTTAACCAGAACGAAAAAGAATGCGGTCAGCAAATAGGGAGCGTATCTCCGGTAGTCTTCCCCGATACATCCTTTGATGACTTCATCGTTTATCATGACCACCAGAGCCTCTATCATGCCCACACCTCCTTTAGGTGCCCCTTCGCTCACTTCGTGACGTTTATACCAACGCGCACATCCCAACATGATGGCCACCAATATGACGCTGTTGATGAACAGTGCCAACACATTCTTGGTGATGGAGATGTCGAACGGGCGGATTTCTTCTCCCGTGGCATTCTTTTCCACGATTTTGTTTTTGTATTCACCGTCCGGTGCGATGTATAATCCTTCGTATCGGGCCTGGTTTCTCAGACGGGCGGATGAAAACACATGCCAACCGGAAGAGCTTTTCACAATCACGGGCAGGGGGATGCGTATGGAGGCGTCTCCGATGTCCGTGATATGCCATTCGTATGCGTCTTCGATATGGCCGAATACGATTTCGTACACATCTATTTCCTCGTTTTCCTCAGCTTGCGCTTGCCGGGGCATGAACATCAACAGGCATAGGCCTATACAGCATATATATTTTAGTAGCTTCATTCCTTAGACTTCTCTTTTTATGTGTCCGGATAAGGGAGCGGTCAGGCCGTCGCTTCCGTTACGCAGACGGAGACTGTGTTGTCATTCACTTCTACAAAACCACCTGAAATGTTCACGCGGTTTTTGTCTTTTCCGATCCTGTAAACGATTTCTCCTGTTTCGAGGGACGAAATCAGGGGGGCGTGGTTGTAGAAAACGGCGAACTGTCCGGCACTGCCGGGAAGTCTTACGTACTTCACCAGACCTTCGAACAAAGTCTTTTCCGGAGACACGATGAGCAAATGAATTTTATCCTCTTCCATACGATTTAATTTTGGGCTGCGCTCAACAATTCTTTTCCTTTGGCAATGGCGTCTTCAATGGTACCCACGTTGAGGAATGCCTGTTCGGGAAGGTCGTCCACCTCTCCGTCCAATATCATCTTGAATCCTTTGATGGTGTCCTCGATGGATACCATGACGCCCGGCACGCCCGTAAACTGTTCGGCCACGGCAAAGGGTTGCGACAGGAAACGTTGTACCCGTCGAGCACGGTTCACCGTCAGGCGGTCTTCATCCGAAAGCTCGTCCATGCCGAGGATGGAAATGATGTCTTGCAGCTCCTTGTTCCGTTGCAGGATTTGCTTGACGCGCTGTGCCGTTTCGTAATGTTCCTGTCCCACGATGAGCGGGTCAAGGATACGGGATGTGGATTCCAAGGGATCCACCGCAGGATAAATGCCCAACTCCGTGATTTTACGGCTCAGTACGGTCGTGGCATCCAGATGCGTGAATGTCGTGGCCGGGGCTGGGTCGGTCAAGTCGTCGGCAGGCACGTACACAGCTTGTACAGAAGTGATGGAGCCATTCTTCGTGGACGTGATTCGTTCTTGCATCTGTCCCATTTCGGAAGCCAGTGTCGGCTGATAGCCCACGGCCGAGGGCATGCGCCCCAACAGGGCGGACACTTCGGAACCGGCCTGGGTGAAACGGAAGATATTGTCGATGAAGAACAGGATGTCCCGCGGTCCGTCTCCCTTATTGTTGTCACGGAAAGACTCAGCCAAGGTCAGACCGGAAAGCGCTACGGAAGAACGTGCGCCCGGCGGTTCGTTCATTTGTCCGAACACCATGGCCACTTGTGATTTTTCCACTTCGTTCATGTCCACTTTCGAGAGGTCCCAGTGTCCGGCTTCCATGCTTTTCAGGAATTCGTCGCCGTACTTGATGACACCGGACTCAATCATTTCTCGCAGCAGGTCGTTACCTTCACGCGTACGTTCTCCTACACCGGCGAACACGGAAAATCCGTTGTGCTTTTTGGCGATGTTGTTGATGAGTTCCTTGATTAATACCGTTTTTCCTACGCCCGCCCCGCCGAACAGTCCGATTTTCCCTCCTTTCAGATAGGGTTCCAACAGGTCTATCACTTTGATGCCCGTGAAAAGCACTTCCTGAGTGGTGGAAAGGTCTTCAAACTTGGGAGGGTCCCGGTGGATGGGGGACGCACCGCTCTCGTCCAAGGCCGGCATGCCGTCGATGGCGTCGCCTACGACGTTCATGACCCTTCCGCGAATCTGTGCGCCCACCGGCATGGTGATGGGTTTTCCTGTGGAGACCACTTTCATGCCACGTTGCAGTCCGTCCGTGCTGTCCATGGCGATGGTACGCACCGTGTCTTCTCCGATGTGTTGCTGTACCTCGACAATCAATGTCTTGCCGCCCGGACGTTGGATTTTCAGGGCGTCGTGTATGCTCGGAAGGTTGGCGTTCTGTTCTTTTTCGCTGTGTTCGAAATGAACGTCCACCACCGGGCCGATAATTTGCGATATGTGTCCTAATACCTCTGCCATAAATGATGTTTATACCTTAATTATATATAATCGTTTTATTTGTTTCGTGTCCTTTTTACCTGTCGAACCGATTGTTTTGTCGTTTGCTTTCGTGGAACGTGTCGAACCGCTTGGGTTTCTCAACATTCTTATACATTATTTAATGTCAACCGTGTCTTTCTTTCGCTTCGTTTATAATAGTTTAACCCGGAGACATTTCCATTTTTCTTGTTTCAAAGTTAAGGGTAATTTCTCTTTTTCGTAAATTTGTAGAATTAATAATATTCATGATTTCTATTGATTTTTCTTATGGAACTGACTCCGCTGAAATATTTCGTCAAATTGGCAGACGTGCTTTCATTCACAGAAGCCTCCAAAGAGCTTTTTATCACGCAGAGCACCTTGTCGCTAAGCATCAAGCAACTGGAAGAGGAACTCGGCGTGACACTGTTCGACCGCATCGGGAAGAAAATCTACCTGACGGATGCCGGACGGGATTTTTTGGACTGTTCCCGTAAGGCGATAGAGGAGGTGGCGTATGGCATACAGCATTTGAAGGAAATGCAGCATGTCTATACGGGAAAGATAAAGATAGGCGTAATATACAGCCTTTTCCCTTTGCTGAATATTTGCGTGTTGAAGTTTACGAAGGCTTTTCCAAAAGCCGAGCTTTCTATTGTCTATTCCCATTCGGTGTTGGAACTGGTGGAGCTGATCAATTCCAACAAACTTGATTTCGCGTTGAGTTACAACCCGCAGGATGTGTCTGCGCTTACGGAATCCAAGGAATACGCCTGCATGCCTTTGTGTGTCATTGTCCATGAAAGCCATCCGGTGGCCATCCGGAAACATTTTTCCTTGTCGGACTTGAACGAGTTCCCCGTTATCTTCTTGGACAAAGAGCTGTACACCCGGAAGGTCATAGACCGCATGCTGGCCCAGTACAGGGTGAAGGTAAAACCTCAGATAGAAGTCAACAGCACGCCGCTATTGCTTGAAATGCTGCGCACGGGGCATTGGATTTCCATTTTGCCTCAGGACATGACGGTAAGCAGCCCGGACTTGAAAGCCGTGCCGATTAAGGAGAAGACAGAGATGATGCACATCAGCCTTCTTTCCCTTAAAGGTAAAAGGCATTCTTTGTTGACGGAGAAATTTCTGGAAGTGTTGCGGATGGAGACGCAAAAAATACAAGAGCGTAGAATTGCCGGAGGAAAAGACTCGGATTTGTTTGAAGGGAAATCTGCCGAAGAAGAAGCATGATGCACCGTATATATAAGGTGTGGGCGAAATAGCGGAAGTGGTTGGATTTTAGTTTGGACTTTGTAATGGATAAAATAGGATATGAGAAAAAACATTTGGATTATCGTGGGCGCGTGGGCCTGTTTTTCGGCTTGCAGGTCTGTGCAAGCTCCCCAACTTATCGGGGGAAATAAGGATGAACATGGTTGTCTTACGGCGGCCGGTTATACGTGGAGTGAACTTCGCCGGGACTGTATCCGCATCTTTGAGGACGGGGTGCGTGTGGACGACCCGTCTTTGCAACCCTCTTTAGTGTCGTACGCCGTGTTTGCGGCAGACAGCAGCCGGGTGGAGGTTTTCCGTCCGTCTCCGTTCCGGAACGAGATACTCGACCGTAAGGGGGGCGTTTGGCAGGGCAAGACCTGCAAGTTGTATCGGACAGGAAACCGGTGGGAACTTCGCGGAAAGTGAAATCAAACAAACAGACTTTGTATGGAACGAATTATCAATCATTTTACAGATGATGACCTGTATAAGTTCACCATGTGCTGTGCGGTCATCGACAATTTTCCCCGTGCTCAGGTGAAGTACCGGTTTACCGACCGGGACCATACCGTCTATCCGCCGGGCTTTGCCGACAAATTGCAGGAACAAATCATCCTGTTGGAGGACGTGGTCATCACGGACGAGGAAATTGCGTTCATGAAACGGCGGTGCAGCTACATTCCCGGTTGGTTCTACACCTATTTGAAAGGCTACCGTTTCTGTCGCGAATGGGTGAAAGTCCGGCAGGATGCCGAGGGGCATCTGTACGTGGAGTTCGAAGGGAGTTGGGCCGATACCATCCTGTTGGAAGTGAAAGTGCTGGCCATCATTTCCGAGCTTTATTACAGGATGACGGGCGAAGACAGCCGTTTCGATTATGAGGATTATTACCGGAAGACGTACCGGAAAGCCGTTCGCCTGTTGGAAGCCGGTTGCGTGTTCAGTGATTTCGGGACGCGCCGCCGCGTCTCGTTCGAGGCGGAAGAGACGGTGGTTCGGGCGATGAGAGACTGTTACCAAAGCCGGGAATGGATCGGGAAGTTTGTCGGGACCAGCAATATCTACCTGGCGATGAAGTATGACCTGGTTCCTGTCGGCACGATGGCACACGAGTTTGTCTGTGCCATAGGAGGAATGTACGGCCCCCAGATGGCCAACCATATTGCCATGAACTCTTGGCGCAACACGTTCCGTGGAGCTTTGGGCACGTACCTCTACGACAGTTTCGGTTGGGACATCTTCAGCCTGAATTTTTCGGAGGACTTTGCCAACTTGTTCAAAGGTCTTCGCGTGGACAGCGGCGACAACCGTGCGGAACTGCAAAGGATTGTGGAGAAATACCGTTCGTTGGGCATCGACCCCCGTACGAAGCAGGTCATATTCAGTAATGCGCTCGACACGGACCGTGCGATAGAGATACAAAGTTACGCCCGGGAGTATTGCCAACCTTCTTTCGGGATTGGCACGCACTTCACAAACGACTTCGAGGGCGTGAAGCCCATGAACATCGTTATCAAACTGGTGGCCGTGAAAATCACGGAGTCATGGACTTTCTACAACGATACTTGTAAGTTGAGCGAAGACGACGGCAAGCATACAGGCAAGCCCGAAGTGATTCGCCGTTTCATGGAAGCGTTGAATATGAAAGGATGAAGGGAGTCCGGACGATAAAAACTTCAAAATTTTGTCCGTTCTTTATGGGATTGGTTCTTAGAAAAGATTAACTTTGCATTGGGTTCCCGGTGATTCTTGCTGTGCCGTGATGTCCGGTAGCGACCGGTAGGCCGATCCAAGCAAGGCGACCTGCGCCGATACGAACAGGAACGTCTGTCCTTTGCGGCAGGTGGGAATGGGAGTGGACGGGTAGGGAAAGGGGAACCGCTATATATAAGAAGGCGTTTATCATGCGCTGGTTCTTGACGCTTCGAATCTCGCAAATTCAAAAGTATAGTCATGAATTGTGCAACGGTAGATGCCCATGGGATGTTTTTATAAATATCCCTAAGGGATTGTTTTATCCGTTTGCCCCTATGGGCAGAAGGAAGGAGGCAAATCCTAAAGGGGGATTATATAAACTCATCGGCGTGGGTTCTGCGTTGCTCGTTCTACTATACTGGGCAATGCGAGAGCCTCGAAGCATGGGACGGGTGACGGATACAGATCTCCACGCTTTTTTTGTTGTAGTATTCTTTATCATGAGTATCATTTAAAGTCAACGGAGGGAGGTCGGTTGGCAGTTTGTTGTTTTAAAGAGACTTTATGATGAAACGACTATTATTGGTGACCATGGGGACGGCTTCGTTCCTCCTGTCTTCGGCGCAGGTGCCGATAGATGAAGCCCATTTTCCGGATCGTTTTTTCCGGAATTATGTGGGGCAAAAGTTCGACACTAATCAAAACTTGCAGTTGGATGACGAAGAAATCAGGTCGGCTGTCCGGATGGATTTGGATAAGGATTTGAGCACTTCCTGCACTTCTTTGAAAGGTTTGGAATTCTTTACCGCTTTGCGTGAGTTGAATGTGTTGTCGAAAGGGAAATTGGTCGAGTTGGATTTGAATGCCAATGTGAACCTTGAACGCTTGTATTGTTGGGGTACTAAAATCCAGAAACTTGATTTGCGGCAAAACCAAAAACTGGAGTATGTCAGTGTGGGGAGCACTTCCTCATTGTCGTCTTTGACCTTGGACTGTCCGAAGTTGGATACGCTGATTCTTTCTACTTTGCCTTTGGGAAAATTGGATGTGTCGGCATCTCCTGGCTTGGTGCATTTGTCGTGTGAGGGATGCCAGTTGGCAACGTTGGATTTGCGACATTGCGTCGGGTTAAAGGTATTGGAGTGCGAATATAATAATTTGGTGGCTTTGAACCTGAACGAAAAAGTCCAGTTGGAGGTATTCGAAGGGGGAATGCAATATGAAACCTACGTGTCTCCTGTGGACGGTTGTTTTGACATGGCTGCATTTTCTGGTTTTGACGTGGGGCGGTCTTATGATTGGGAAGGCGTCTACCGTTACGGCAGTCAAATCGTATTCAATCAAGTTAAGCCGACTTATGAGTTCGCCACGGCGAAGTATAAATACAAGACAGGTGTCGCTTCCGGACTTGGACGTGAAATTGAATGCAAGGTGAAATGTCGGAATGAGGGTTTGCCTGTTTTGCTCGAAGGGTTGGGCGGTAACAACTCGGATTTCTTTTACGATGCCGACGGCGATGGGACGAAAGAATATTATAAGGTGGACAGCGAGAATAACTTTAAGGCCCGTTACCATTGGCGTGCACCCGGTTGTTATGCACAGGATTTCCTGTTGGATTTGCCTTTCACCTATTTGCAGGAAGACCGTATGATGACACATCTGAATAACGACGGTATACCTGATTTTGCCAATCGTGCCTTCGCGGATTTCCGCAGGATTGAGATAGCCTTGGCAGGGGCAGACGGTACTTATACCCTGATGGACGGATGCAACTCCGCTTATCCGTTGGACGTGAACCACGACGGGTTGCCGGACTTGTTCGCGTTCAATAACACAGACTGGAGCATTTTTTACCAAAATCCCGACGGGACGTTTACCGCCACGCGCATCGACACCATCTCGCGCGTGCAAGCCGATTCGTTGGTGGCCCGTAAGGCAGAGGAAGCTAACGGGAAATTCGACATCAGCGACTTGCCGTCGTTGAGCGACGGGATGTTCATTGGCGGAAGCCCTACGGTGGACGAAAGCTACAAATTCACGCAGGCCATCGACGTGAACCGTGACGGTTACATGGATTTGGTGGGACCTCGCACGATTTTCTATAACGTAGGCGACAACCGTTTTGTGGCCTCCCCACAGCCGGGCGAGCTGACCGCGAAGGACTTGAACGGCGATGGCATTTCCGACTACATCTATAATGATACGGAAGGAAAGCGCGTGTACACCCGTACGTACTTGGGTGGTGACCGTTTCGAGGAACAGACCTTGGTGAAGGACTTGGACGTGACGAACATTTATTGTTATGACTTCGACAAGGACGGCGACGTGGACATCCTGCTGACATTCGATTACCTTTCGTCCTCCACTTTTTCATTCCTGGTTTTTGCCGAAAACACCGGCAAGGGGAAGTTCACGATTCACGAGCATTCCTTTAAGACGAAGTGGGCGTTCGGACAGTGTCTGGATTTCGACAACGACGGTTACATGGAACTCTTGGCGGGCGTGCAGGATGAAGGTCGGTTAGAATATAGATGTTCTTCCGTGCACGGGTTGTATTTGTTCCGGTTGGACGACATGAAGAAAGTGGAAGAACCATCTGCGATGCAAGTGGACGCGACTTTCTTTTATGAACGGGACAACGGTCCTGGTACCGATTGGCAAGAAGCGGTTGTGAGCCGTTTGGACGAGAACATCACCGTGGCGGATATAGATAATGACGGGCGTTTGGAGCTCCTGGCCGATACGACGAAGACGGCTAGCGGTTATTGGGCCACCAAAGACTTGCCCCTCTTGCAGGGCATCCCGGCCAACGAAGCCCCGCAACGCATGTCCGCCCCGTCGGTAAACCTCGACCGCAAGAGCGGCAAACTGAAGGTTGCTTGGAAGCCGGGCAAGGACAAGGAGACTTCTACCGTGGATTTGACTTATGCCCTCCGCATCGGCAGTGCGCCCGGCAAGGACGACATCTATTTCTCGGGGGCGAATGCCGACGGTAGTCGACGCGATTTCCGTCCCGGCAACATGGGAGCGAATCTGGATGCCACATTGGACGTGAGCCGTTGGAAGCACGGCACGTATTATATAGCCATACAGACGGTGGACCCGATGGGTAAAGGCTCGGCGTGGTCGGACGAGGTGGCGTACGAGCACGACCTCGTGCAGGCAGCGTTCACGGTGTCGGATGATGAACCGGCAGCGGCAGACACTTTGGTACTGACGGCAGCTTCCCGCGCCGCCGGGTTGGATTACGCTTGGGATTTCGACGGAGGCAAAGCCATAAAGGCTTCGGCTGACAGCGCACAGGTATGGCTGACGTTCGACGTGCCCGGCGAGAAGCATCTTCGCCTGACGGTGACGAATCCGGCGGATGGCACGGAGGATGTACGCGAAAAGGTAGTGACGGTGCAGCGTGTTTCGTTTGGGCATCGTGACCTTGAAGCTTTCGGATACACCAATCCTTTCCAGTTTTGGGACATGGACGGTGACGGAGTGTTGGATTTGATAGACAAAAACGGCTTTTATGTGCACGACGGCACGGGGCATTATGAGAAATTAGGCACGATATTCAACTCCAATTTGCAGATTACGAAGTATGCGGGTCAGCAGATTCCACTGCTTGATTTTGACATGGACGGGGATGCAGATATCGTGGTGAAGAGTAATAAAGGTAACCTTATCCTCAATAACGGGAACAAGTCGTTCGAGGCGCAGGAAAGCAACTCTTTGCTTTGCGATAACTCAAACGGGCAAAGTGACGTTTGGCCGGACTTGGACAACGACGGTTTCAATGAACTGTATTACGATGCCAATAGCGGATATGATGACGATGGCATTTATGTGAATACGGGGGATAACGTCCGTTTTGAACGGTTCAGATTTCCAAATAGTGGAGAAGAATACAAATTCCGCTTTGAATATCAGGAAGGCATGATGTATGACATCAACCGTGACGGTTATTTGGACTTCTATTCCGGAAGTTCATTAAGGGTCATCAACGATGGTTGGTACAAGTGTGAGGCTTTTGCCATCAACCAAGGTGGAATGGATTTCAATTACCATGTAGGTCCCATAAACGAAGGCAGCGAAAGGCCTTACAGCATCTTCCTTGAAGACTTGGACAGCGATGGCATGCCGGACAAGGTGATGGTGTATGCCAATGAAAGCAAAGGGGACAGGATTGTGGTGTGTTTCGGAAATAGAGATTACACCTTCTCTTCCCCGGTAGAATATGTATTTGAAAATGCCCACAGTAATGATTACGTCATGAAAGTGGTCAAGGTTGCCGACTTCGATAACAACGGTTGTCCGGACATCTTGGTGAACTATGATTTTTACAAGATAGACGTGAGTAAGACGGAATATGCCATACTCTATATGGAGCGCGACCGGTCGGGACGGATAGAAGTGCTGCACAATCATGAGTTGGGGGTTGTGGATGGCATGGCCGATATTAATCATGATGGCAAACCGGACTTATATGGAGAGAGTGGCGGTGTAGATTTTCTCCGCACCGGCATCCCGAACACTTCTCCCGAGGCTCCTGCCCATGTGCGGGCTACTCAGGAAGGCCTCGGCATATTGTTGGAATGGGATGACGCCTATGACAAGGAGACCCCGGCCATGCAGATGCGCTACAATGTGAGCGTGAAGAAGAAAGGCGCAGAGGGCGAGGGGGCCTATATCATCTCGCCGCTGAACGGCGGAAACGACAAGACGGCGGTCATCCCCGGCGTATACTACCAGAAGGCCACGCGCAAGATGATTCCCATCGAGCGGTTCGAGGCCGGACAGGAATACGAGGTGCAGGTACAGGCCATAGACCTGTGGGATGCCCATTCGCCCATGTCGGAGACCTATACCTTTACGGTGAGCGAACAGTTCATCGCCGGACCTACGGTGACGGCACCACGCAAGGCCGTGGCTTTGACGTATAATGTGCCCGATGCCGCTTTGCAAACCGCCGAGTGGGACTGGGACGGCGGGACGCTTCTCGGTCAGGAAGGGAAACGGTTTGAGGTGTCATGGGACGAGCCGGGGCTGAAGACCGTGACCGTCCGCACGGCAGATGGCGAAACAGCCACCAAGAACGTGATGGTGCGCGACATCGACCTTTCGTTCGACTTCCCCACCGAAGGACTGGCCGGGACGGAGATTACCTTCACGCTTCCCGAAGCCTTTGCACAGGCTTCCCGCGAAGACATCGACGTGAAGCTGTCGGACGAACGTATCGAGATGCTGCTCCGCGTGGGGAGCCGGGAAGCCAAGGCGGTGTTCCCCGATGCCGGTGATTATTCCTTCCGCTTGTCGGTGCGCGACTCTGTGTGCGGCGTGGTGGAATCGGAAGAAAAGCACATCCGCATCGTGGGCGAAGTACCTGTGCCCGTTATCCGTCTGGTAGGCATCGATGCGGCTACCGGCAAGAACAAAGTGACGTGGGACATGCCCGGCATGCCGGATTTCGTCACCACCGTGAATATATATAAGGAGAGCGGACGCTACAATGCGTTCGACTGCATTGCGCAGGTGGCTCCCGGGGCGGGAGAGTTCGTAGACACATCCTCCAATCCTTCTGTCTCGTCCGACCGCTATTGCATCAAGTTGGGCACGACGTTCGGTGTGGAAAGTCCGGCCAGCCGTGTGCATAGCGGTACGCATCTGATGCTGAACAAGGGAGTGGGCGGTGCCGTCAACCTGATATGGAACGCCTACGAGGGTGGCATTGTGGACAGTTACCGCGTCTTGCGCGGAACGTCCGCCGACCGTCTGGAACTGTTGGCCGAGGTGTCGGGTGCCCATACGGCCTACACCGACCTGAACGCCGGGGACGGGACGTATTTCTACGCCTTGGAGTATGACGAGACTTATTCCGACGAATGGCAACCGATGGCGAGGACATCTGATGGCAGGTCGTCCGGAAGCGGCCGCTCCAATGTGGTATGCACGGACGGGGCATGGACGGTGGTACCTGCCGAACAGTTGAACGTGCTGGCCATAGAGAAGGAACTCGTGCTGACACCTTCGCAGCCCACGTTGCATTTGCAGGCCGAAATCTTGCCGGCCATGGCGGACATCCGTACGGTGAACTGGCAGATTACGGAAGGCGGCGAACTGGCCTCGCTGACGCAAAACGGTGTGTTGACGGCCCAAGGAAAGGAGAACGGCGACATCGTGGTATGCGCCACGACCGTAGACGGAACGAACATCGAGGCCCGTGTGACCGTCGTGAAAAAAGACTTCGGTATCCTGCCGCAGTCGGTCACGGTGACTACCGTGGAAGGCACTACGCAGTTGACTCCCCTTACCGGACGGTTGCACTTGCAGGCATCCGTGCAACCTGAGAATGCCTCCCAGCTCGTAGCATGGAGCGTGGTACAGGGAGCCGGTCTGGCCACTTTGGATGAAGACGGCGTCCTGACCCCGACCGAAACGGGTAACGGTGACATCGTGGTGCGTGCCACTTCTTTGGAGGACGCTTCCGTGTACGGCGAGTTGACTCTCCGTAAGGAAGGTTTCTCCGGCGATGGAGTAGAGGGAGTGAATGCCGGACAGATGTCGGTGCGCCGCGTCGGCGACGACCTGTGGATTGAAGGTCTGCCTGAGGACAGCGAATGCGGTTTAAGCATCGTGGATCCCTCCGGACGCGTGCTTTCCACGGAATACCGGCGCGAGGGACGTTCGGGCAGAATCTCTTTGGCGCGTCTGGCTTCCGGCACCTATCTGCTTCAGGTTGTTACCGGTGAAGGCAGGCAAACGTTCCGTTTCTTCAAGTAGGCCGGAACGTACATCATAAGGAAACGCCCCGGGCATTCGGTTGTGGCCGTAATGTCCGGGGCGTTTGGTGCTTTTTAGATACCAAGAAGGTGGGTTTGTAAATATAGTGTACTTCTAAAAAGGTTGGCTTTCATCTGCGGATTTTTCTGCGCCAAATGATTTTTCAATCTCAGCCGAACGATTTTCCGTTCTGCGCCAAATGATTTTCGTTTCTCTTGAAGGTGAAAAAACGATAAGATGAGCACGTGGAAATGAAGTGCTGAAGGTGGAACGCCTGCTTTGGGAGTGCTGATTTATTTTATTGTTTTATAGAAGTTTATGTAGTGGCAGAATAAAATGGGCTGTTCTTTTCTTCCGAAAGGAAAGGCGATACATCGCGTTTGCAGAGTTCGGAAAACGGGATGTGCATGATGTCATATTTATCGAAAAAATGCCATTATGGCATTTTTCTTTTGGCCGGATGAAAAATAAGTCCTACCTTTGCAGCCGAAATAATATTCGTAATGTTTTGTAATCCTCATCGGAGGGCAACAATGAAATGCCGGATAAGATGACTGGGTAAAACCAATCACTTATCCGGCATTTTATGTGTGGTAAAATAAAAAAGACGTAGAAATGAAAGAATTGGATTTGACACAGGGAAGCGTGCCAAAGGTTCTGCTACATTTTGCAGTCCCGTTTTTATTGGCCAACGTGCTTCAGGCGCTCTATGGGGGAGCCGACTTGTTTGTGGTGGGGCAGTACGACGATGCTGCGAGTGTGGCCGCCGTGGCCATCGGAAGTCAGGTGATGCAGACTGTGACGGGCGTCATTCTCGGGCTTACGACGGGGATAACGGTGTTGATAGGCATTGCCACGGGGGCGAAGGATGACCGTAAGACGGCTTCCATCGTGGGGACGGGCATCTGGCTCTTTGCCGTGGTGGCTGCCGTACTGACCGCCCTTATGGTGGCACTGCACGGACAGATAGCCGTTTGGATGCACACGCCTGTTGAGGCCATGCGCGACACGGAAGCCTATCTTTGGATTTGTTCGATGGGCATTCCTTTTATTATAGGCTATAATGTCGTGTGTGGTATTTTGCGTGGGTTGGGAGATTCGCGCACGCCGCTCTATTTCGTGGCGTTGGCTTGTGTGTTGAACATCGTGTTGGATTTCATCCTTGTGGGGGCGTGCGGCATGCGTGCGGCCGGGGCTGCTGCGGCCACGGTCACGGCGCAGGGTGTCAGTTTCGCGACTGCACTCGGTTTCTTGTACCGCAAGGGATTTCATTTCGAGTTCACACGGTGCGACATCCGTCCGGTGAGGGCGTTGTGCCGACAAATGACACTGCTCGGGGCACCCATTGCCTTGCAGGACTTGTTGGTCAACCTCTCTTTCCTGCTGATTACGGTCATTGTCAACGGGATGGGCGTGGTGGCTTCGGCTGCTTTGGGAGTCGTTGAGAAGCTGATTGTCTTTGCCATGTTGCCGCCGATGGCCATAGCGTCGGCTGTGGCGGCCATGACAGCCCAAAATTACGGTGCCGGGCTGAGGGGGCGTATGCGGTATTGCTTGCGCTCGGGCATCGCCATGGCCTTGGTCTTCGGCGTTTCCGTGTGCGTCTATTGCCAGTTCTTGCCGGATACGCTGACGGGCATCTTCACGAAAGACGCGGCAGTCATGCAGATGGCTTCCGGCTATCTGCGGGGATACAGCATAGATTGCATCATGGTGAGTTTCGTGTTTTGCATCAATGCCTATTTCAGCGGGCAGGGCAATTCCGTGTTCCCCATGGTACACAGCGTGATTTCCACTTTCTTGTTTCGCATTCCGTTGTCGTATGCGTTTAGTCTGGCGAGTTCTTCTTCTTTGTTTCTCATGGGGTTTGCTCCTCCGTTGTCCACGTTGGTTTCGCTGATGATATGTATCGGGTATATGAGATACAAGAGAAAAAAGGAAATTATGCCGGTTTGTGTGTAAGAAAGCTGTTAAAAACAGATGAGGGGAAAACGTATTTCCCGTAAAATATCTAATTTTGCAGCGTAAATAAAAAATGTAAGCATGAATTTGTCTGAACTGATACAGAAACGGCAAAGTGACCGGAAATACGAATCGCGTCCTGTCAGCCGTGAAATGGTGATGAAATGTCTGGAAGCTGCACGTCTTGCCCCTTCGGCCTGCAATTCACAACCGTGGAAATTTGTTGTCGTGGACGATGCGGCGTTGTTGCCGCAAATGGGAGCGGCTGCTGCCGGGATGGGGATGAACGGGTTTGCCCGTGAGGTGCCTGTCATCGTAGCTGTGGTGTTGGAGAAAATGAACTTGACGGCCCGTATCGGTAGTGTCATCAAAGACAAGGAATACTCTTTGCTTGACGTGGGTATCGCAGTGGAGCATTTTTGTTTGCAGGCGGCCGAACTTGGCTTAGGGACTTGCATCATGGGTTGGTTCGACGAAAAGAAAGTGAAAAAGCTGCTTGGCATCAAAGGAAAGCGCGTACCTCTGCTCATCTCGCTGGGCTATCCGGCGGGGGAGACCCGCAAGAAAGCGCGCAAGTCGTTGGAGGAAATGAGCAGTTGGAACCAATATTAGTACTGGGATCATGGATAATAAAAAGGTGAAAGGCTATGCTTACGGTGTCATAGCATCGGTAAGCTACGGGCTGAATCCGTTGTTTGCCCTTCCGCTTTATGCTTCGGGCATCAGGGTGGATTCCGTGTTGTTCTATCGTTATGTGTTTGCCTTGCTGTTCCTGGCCGTGATGATGAAGATGAGCGGACAATCGTTTGCCCTGAAACGGAGTGAAATCCTTCCGGTGGCGGTCATGGGATTGCTGTTCTCTTTCTCGTCGCTGTTCCTATTCCAGAGTTTCAACTATATGGATGCGGGCATCGCTTCTACCATCCTGTTCATGTATCCCGTACTGGTGGCGGTGATTATGGCGGTATTCTTCAAGGAAAAGCTGAGCGTGGTGAAAATAGCATCCATTGCCACGGCTTTTGTAGGTATTTCCATGCTTTATAAAGGCGAGGGAGGAGCTACGCTAAGCATGACGGGCGTGTGCCTGGTGCTGATGTCCTCGTTGACCTACGCGCTGTATATCGTTGGCGTGAACCGTTCTTCCTTAAAAGAGATGCCGGGGCTGAAGCTTACGTTTTATGCCATTTTGTTCGGTTCGTTGGTCTATATCGTCCGTCTGCGCGGAGGGATGGATTTGCAGTGGCTTACGGAAGGGACGCAATGGATGAATGCGTTGGGACTGGCTTTGTTCCCGTCTCTGATATCCATGGTGACCATTGCGAAAGCCATCCGGAACATCGGTGCCACGCCGGCTGCCATTCTCGGAGCGTTGGAGCCGCTTACGGCATTGTTCGTAGGTGTCATGGTATTCCACGAGAGGCTTACGGGCGGCAATGTGGTTGGCATCTTGCTGATACTTTTTGCCGTGACGCTGATTGTAGTCGGGCCGCGCGGATGGTTGCGGTTCAAGGCCGTATGGCATAAGCGGACGGTTGGATAAAGCTCTTGTCGGCTTGTATGGAAAACAGCAAAGGGACTGTCCCGGGATTGGCCGGTGACAGTCCCTTTGCTGTCTGGGGGAGGAGGTTAACGCTTTTGTATGTTTTTGCCTGAAGCGGATACTTGCACGGGATTCCCCGAATAGGCGATGCTCCCTCCGCCGCTTGTGTGGGCATTCAGCGATTCCGAGGCGTGGCACGAAATGTCTCCTGCCGAAGAGGCGTTGGCATCCACATGCCGGGCTTCCATATTGCCGGCATCGATGTCGCCGCTGCTCGAGGCTGTATATTTGGCTTGTTCACATTTACCCTGCAGACGGAGGTCTCCGCTGGAGGTGGCTGTGGCTATCAAATGCGTGCACTCCAACCCTTTGATGTGCAAATCCCCGCTACTGTTGCATTGCAAGTCGGCCTGTTGGCATTTTGAACCACCGAAATAGATGTCGCCACTGCTGTTGGAGGCCGCTGCGAGGAGGCCGCAGGAAACGGACTTGCCTGATATGTCACCGCTGCTGTTGGATGTGGCGTGCAGGTCTTTGCAGCTGATGTCCTGGCACGAGATGTCGCCGCTGCTGCCTGCTGTGAGACGGAGGGTACCCTTTACGTGCAGGCCGTCCTTTACGAGAATGTCCCCGGAACTGGAGGCAGACAAGCTACCGACCGGGCGTGCCTTGACATGCACTTCCTTTATCCCTTTGGTTTTTGTGGGGTCTTTGGGCTTTTTCATGCCTACGACCAATGTCCCGTGGGCATCCACTTGCACACTGATGTAAGGCAGGATGGCCTTGCTCGCACGGATTTCCACGGACGTTTCATCGTCAGATGGGATATAAACCACATCGACAGACGACGTGGCTGATATGGCGTTGAAGTCGCCGACGGTCACTTTCTGTGTCTGTATGTCTTTGGGGCTTGCCCCGGTTTCCCCGTCACAAAGGGATTGGGCAGGGCTCTTTGTGCAGCTACAGTAGGCAATGGCTGAGACGAGAAGAAGAAAAATTTGTTTTTTCATACTTTTTATTTTATAGGATTAATGTGGTCTCTTCCCGAAGGTGTCTTGCAAATGATGCGCGGACGTCCCTTGTAGGATATGCTGCCCGTGCCGTTCACTTCCCCCTCTATCTTGCGAGTGGCATGGCAACTGACCGTCCCTTCGCCTGTCACAGAGGCTGTGGCATCCATGGCTTGCAGCCCTTCGGCTTCGATGCTTCCGCACGACGCATTGGCCAGTGCGGCCTTTGTGCAGCTGCCCGTGAGGATGACGGTTCCGGAGGAAGAGGATTGTGCCGCAACGTCGGTAGCCGTGATCTCCTTGGCGTTGATGCTGCTTCCCCCTTCGGCTTGCGCATGCAGGAGGCGGCAAGTGATACCGCCGGTCAGGTCGATGGAAGCATTTGCTTTTGCATGTAGTGTCATGTCGCGGCACGTGAACTGCTGGTCGGCATGGAAAATTTTGTCGGACGTGGCGGAGATGTATAAATCCCTGCAAGTGATGGGGCCGCATATTACCGGACCATTGGCTGTGATGTGTACGTCACCGTCACTATATGCCCCGTCTTTCAGGATAAGTGTACCGGTTCCTTTATTGTGGAACGTGTCCATGGGAGGAGCTTTCAGTTCGATGCTGAACGGGGTATCCGAAGAGATGTCGGCGAAATGTTTCATGTTGACAAAGAGCGTTCCATTCTTGTTGACGTAGACTTCCAGAAATGGCAATACGTTCTCCGGCGCATTGAGTTCTATGTCTTTTTCGCCGGGAGTGGGGGTATAGATGATGTCGAGGGAAGCCGACGTGACAAGAGTGTTCAGACTGTCCACCGAAATTTTCCGGCTATCGTAATTCTTTCCTGCCGTGAGTGCCACGGTCTTGACTTCCCTGACCTCCGTCACTTCGTACACACCGGCGTATCCGGCGGCAAAACCCTCATGGCTTTTTCCCATATTCCGGATTTGCAGTTCGGCATAGGCCGGGTAGCCGTTCCGGGTTCCTTGGGTGGCGTTGTCGTAAGTGGGCAGGAGTTTCTCGGTCAAGTCCTTGATCCAATACACCATTGTGTCACCGCAAGAGGTGAAAGTGCGTACTTCGTGTCCTATGACCAATTCTCCCCGGACTGTTTGTAGGGGAATATCCGTGAGGACGATACTTTCCGGATCGAAGAGAGGCTGCTCTTGTCCTATTTCCACGAAGATGGCTTTGTCCGGGTGGCTGTCGTGGATTTCAAAATACCTCCGTCCGCTGTTGCCCGTGCCCCAACCGTTACAAGTGGAGGGGATGGCCTCTTTCGCTTCTATGGCGGTTTCGAACCGGTCGGCATAGTCGCCGGTGGGCAGGAGGATGTAGCGGGTCACTCCCTTGCGGTCACAATCCACTTCCTTGAACTTGCAGGTTTCTTCGCTGTTCCATCCCGGGCTTTTTTCCAACTGGTCCAGTACGTCGTCGATGTCGCCGTCTTCGATATGGAAGATTTTGATGACGGGACGGCCGTCGGAGCGGGAGCGGCCTGTATGTTTGACAACTGCCCCTTCGAGCAGTCCGTCCGTGACGACACAAGTCTGGCTGTCGCGTTGTGCCCAGAATTGCAGTCCCGCACCGGATACGATTTCCCATTTGAATCCTTGGTACGCTTTTTGTGTCGGCTGTTCCGGGAAGACGGGGTACTTGCCGTCGCGGTCGCCGAAACAGGCTGTGAGTAGGAGCAGATAGAGTCCTGCGGTAATTTTAAACAAAGAGCTTTTCATTGGGTGTAGGGTTGAGGTTTATAAATAAACAAGGAGTATTCTTGCCGGATCCGGATGGTCAGGAAAGGAATACTCCATGTCGTATGGTTATCGGATGAACAACAGTTCGCGGTATTTCGGAAGCGGCCACATCTCGTCGTCCACGATGAGTTCGAGTTTGTCCACGTGGTAGCGTATGCTTTCCAACATGGGAGCCACTGTGTCGTGGTAGGCAATGGCTTTCTCACGTACGTTTTCAATGCGGTTGGCCACCTTCCGGTTTTCCACCAACCGGTCTGCGTTTTCTGCGATGAAGCTCGTGTGTTCCGAAATCTTTTCTATCAGTTTCAAGTTCTTGGCATTCAGCCGGGCTGCGGTCTCGGCAGGGAAAACCTCTTGTACTTTGTGCACGTTGTCTATCAAGGCACTTTGGTAGCGTGTGGCCACGGGAATGATGTGATTCATGCACATGTCGCCGAAGATGCGTGCTTCCACTTGTACCTTTTTGGTGTAGGTTTCCCATTTGATTTCGTTGCGTGCCTCGATTTCATTGCGTGTGAACACATGGGTCGTCTCGAACATCTTCACGCTGCTTTCGTCCAGATAGCGGTCGAAGATAAGCGGGCAACTGCGTTCCGTGTCCAATCCCCGGCGTCGGGCTTCTTCCTGCCATTCTTCGGAATAGCCGTTACCGTCGAAATGGATGGGCTTGCACGTCTTGATGTCCTCGCGTACCACTTGCAGGATGGCTTTGGTCTTGTCTACGCCGTTTGCTATCAAGGCGTCGACCCGCGTCTTGAAGTCGATAAGGGCTTCGGCCATAGCCGCGTTCAGGGCTATCATGGCGGCGGCGCAGTTGGCTTGTGAACCGATGGCGCGGAACTCGAACCGGTTGCCTGTGAAAGCGAAGGGAGATGTACGGTTGCGGTCGGTATTGTCGAACAGCAGTTCCGGAATTTGCGGGATGTCGAGCTTCATGCCGTGTTTGCTGGCCACGTCTATCAGTTCGTCGTCCGTAGAATGTTCCAAATGTTCGAGTATGTCGCTCAGTTGCTGACCGAGGAACGAGGAAATGATGGTCGGCGGAGCCTCATGCCCTCCCAGGCGATGGGCGTTGGTGGCACTCATGATGGAGGCTTTGAGCAACCCGTTATGGCGATAGACTGCCATGAGCGTTTCCACGATAAAGGTGACGAAACGCAGATTGTCGGTCGGCGTTTTGCCCGGCCCGTGCAGCAGGATTCCGGTATCGGTAGCCAGTGACCAGTTGTTGTGTTTGCCTGACCCGTTGATGCCGGCGAACGGCTTTTCGTGGAGCAAACAGCGGAATCCATGTTTACGGGCTATTTTCTTCATCAGTGACATGAGCAACATGTTGTGGTCCACTGCCAGGTTGGTCTCTTCATAGATGGGGGCCAATTCGAATTGGTTTGGAGCCACTTCATTGTGGCGTGTCTTGCAAGGGATGCCCAGTTCCAATGCCTGTATTTCCAGGTCTTTCATGAATTCGGCCACCCGTTCGGGGATAGAACCGAAGTAATGGTCATCCATTTGTTGGTTTTTGGCCGATTCGTGCCCCATCAGCGTGCGCCCGGTCATGAGTAAGTCGGGTCGGGTGGCGTAAAGTCCTTCGTCCACCAAGAAATATTCCTGTTCCCAACCCAAATTGGAAATGACTTTTTTCACGTCCGGATAGAAGTAGCGGCATACGTCGGTGGCCGCTTTGTCTACGGCATGGATGGCCTTTTTCAGGGGTGCCTTGTAGTCGAGCGCCTCGCCGGTATAAGAAATGAAAATAGTGGGAATCATCAGGGTATCGCCGAGGACGAAGACAGGCGAAGCGGTGTCCCAGGCAGAATAGCCGCGCGCTTCGAACGTGGAGCGGATTCCCCCGTTGGGGAACGAAGAGGCATCGGTTTCCTGTTGGATGAGCTGCTTGCCGGAAAATTCTTCCACCATGCCGCCTTTGCCGTCGTGTTCCACAAAAGCATCATGTTTTTCGGCCGTGCCTTCGGTGAGCGGTTGGAACCAGTGTGTACAGTGGGTCACACCCAACTCCATGGCCCATTTCTTCATGCCGGCAGCCACGACATCGGCCGTTTGCAGGTCGAGCGACGCACCGTTGTCTATCACGTCGCACATCTTTTTATATACGTCGGCCGGGAGATATTTGAACATCTTCTGGCGGGTGAATACATATTTGCCGAAGAATTCGGACGGTCTTTCGGCCGGGGCCGGAACTTCTACGGCTTTCTTCTTAAAAGCTTCGCCTACAACTTCAAATCTAAGTGAGGATGACATATACCTTTTTGTATTATGGGTTATTTAAATGTTTAATCAATAAAACGGCGGGTGAGCGGAGCGAATTCTTCGATGCGGCGGTCGCGCAGGAAAGGCCACCAGCGGCGCACGTTTTCCGAGCGTTCCAAATCAATTTCCACCACCATGTTTTCTTCCGCGTCGCGACTGGCACGTGCCAACATCTCGCCTTGCGGGCCGACTACGAAACTGCTTCCCCAGAACTGTATGCCACGGGTTTGCCCGGATGGGTCCGGCTCAAGTCCCACACGGTTCACCGCGATGACCGGCAGGCCGTTGGCAACGGCATGGCCCCGTTGTACCGTGGTCCAGGCCTCGCGTTGGCGTTCCTGCTCTTCGGGGGCATCGCTGCTTTCGTATCCGATGGCCGTAGGGTAGATCAGGAGTTCTGCGCCTTGCAGTGCCATGAGACGCGCACCTTCGGGATACCACTGGTCCCAACACACTTGCACGCCTAACTTGCACAACGATGTCGATATCGGGTGGAAACCTAAGTCGCCCGGGGTGAAATAAAATTTCTCGTAATAAGCCGGATCGTCGGGGATGTGCATCTTGCGGTAGGTTCCTGCGATGGAACCGTCGGTGTCGAACACCACCGCCGTGTTATGGTACAGGCCGGCTGAGCGCCGTTCGAATAAGGACGTGACCAGCACGATACCGAATTGCCGGGCCAATTCGCCGAAGAATCCTGTGGACGGGCCGGGAACCGGCTCGGCCAAATCGAAATTCCGCGTATCTTCCGTCTGGCAGAAATAAAGCGAGTTGTGTAACTCCTGAAGAACGACGAGCTGTGCGCCGCGCTTGCATACGTCTTCTATGTTTTGTGCCAACTTGTAAAGGTTGGCTTTGGTGTCTGCGGTATTGGACTGTTGCACCAGTCCTACTTTTATCTTTTTCATGAGGGTGTTCTTTTATTTGAGTACGGGTACGGGAAATTGCATCGTGCAGCAATGCAGCGAACCGTGCTGCCGGATGAGCGGGCGGCAGTCGATACCGACCACTTCATGCTGAGGAAAGGCTTTTTGCAAGGCTTTCCGGGCTTGTTCGTCCAAGGCGGGCTGATGGTAAGTCGGCATCAGTACGGCTCCGTTGACCACCAGGAAATTGGCGTATGTGGCCGGAAGTCGTTGCCCGTCTTCGTCGAAGATGGCTTCCGGCATGGGTAGGGCGACGAGCCGGTAGGGGGTGCCCTGAAGCGTGCGGAACGTGCGAAGCTGTTCTTCCATGCGTGCGAGTGCCTCGTAGTGTTCGTCCTTACGGTCTTCGCATTTCACGTAAGCGATGGTCTGGTCGGGGCAGAAACGGGCTAAAGTATCTATATGGCTGTCCGTGTCATCGCCGGACAAGTAGCCGTGGTCGAGCCATAGGATTCTCTCGACGTGCAGGAACGCTTTGAGCCGTTCTTCGATGTCGGCGCGGTTCAGACGGTCGTTACGGTTGGCCGAGAGCAGGCATTCCGAAGTGGTCAGGAGCGTGCCGTGGCCGTCGCTTTCGATGGAACCGCCTTCGAGTACGAAGTCCAGATGGTCCGTGTACGTTCCATTGAATACGCCTTGTTCCATCAGCTTCCCGTTGATGCGGTTGTCCTGGTCGGCGGCAAACTTCTTTCCCCATCCGTTGAAACAGAAATCCAGAAGCTGCGGTCCGGTCTCGCCCACCAGGGTGATGAACCCATGGTCGCGTGCCCACGTGTCGTCGGTGTGGCAATCGGCCCAACGTATTTGCGCGAAAGCCTGTGCCGGAAGTTTCTCTTTCAGGAGAGCCTCTACTTGAGGGCGTTCGGGTGTTACTATTAATAAAGGTTCGCGCGAGGCGATTTCGTAGGCCATCCGCACGTAACAGACGGTCACCTCTTCCAACATGTAGCACCAATCCGTTCCGGCATGCGGCCATGTGAGCTGTACGCCGCTTTGCGGAAACCATTCCGGAGGCAGGAAAGTGCCCCGGATTTCCGTCTCTTCCGGGCCGTTTACTTCGTCAAAACGTATTTCGTACCAACGTTCCATTGTGCTGTTGCTACGGACTTTGTATTGCAATCCCATAGATAAATCCTGTAATTCGTGTAAATTTACGGGACAAAGATACGAATCTTCCGGAAATAATGGCTTTATTTTTATTAACTTTGTGCATGGAATGGACGAGATGTTGAAAATAGAATCGGCTACGTTGCGGCTTGGGGGGCGTTTGCTCTTCCGGGATTTCAGTCTGGAGGTACGGGCTGGCAAGTGGGTTTGCGTGACCGGTGAGTCCGGTTGCGGCAAGACTTCGCTGCTGCGTGCGGCGTTGGGGTTCCTGCCGTTGGAGTCAGGGCGGGTGTCTGTCGGCGGGGAGGAGTTGACAGAGCGTACGGTGGAGCGTATCCGGAAACGCACGGCCTATGTGCCTCAGGAACTGTTCCTTCCGGCTGAGTCGGTAGAAGAAATGTTGCACCTTCCTTTTCACCTGAAAGCGAACCGGGACAAGGATTTTTCGGAAGAAAAGCTGTTACGTTTTTGGAAGTTATTGGGACTGGAGCGGGACTTGTTCCATCGTAAGGTGGTCCAGTTGTCTGGCGGACAGCGGCAACGTATCATTCTGTCCATGGCCGCCATGTTGGACAAACGCCTTTTGTTGGCCGATGAGCCGACTTCCGCGCTCGACGAGGACAGCGTGGGGAGGGTGTCGGCTCTTTTCCGCCGTCTGACGGCCGGAGGAACGGCCGTATTGAGCGTGTCGCATAACCGGGCTTTTCTGGAAGCCTGCGACCAGGTGGTAAAACTTTGAACGGGCTGTGATGGGAACGGAGGATTTGACTTATACAGGATTGGCCGTCGGCATGTTGCTGATGTTGGTGCCTTTTTATTTTTTGTGGCGTTTCCGCACGGGGCTGCTTTCGTCGGCTTTGTTGGGGACGGTGAGGATGACCGTGCAGTTGTTGCTTATCGGGGTGTACTTGCGTTTATTGTTCCAATGGGACAACGAATGGGTCAACGTGTTGTGGATGGCGGTCATGGCCATCATCGCTTCCCATACGGCTGTCAGCCGCACGGCCTTGCGTCGCGAGGTGCTGCTTCTGCCGGTTTTCACAGGCTTTCTGGTTACGGCCTTGTTGGTGTCGTTGTATTTCTTAGCCTTCGTAGTGCGTGCCGCAGATGTGTTTGCCGCACGTTTCTTCATTCCTGTGGCCGGTGTGCTGTTCGGCAATATGCTGACGGTGAATATCATGGCTGTGAATGTCTATTACAGCGAGCTGCAGCGCGAACAGAATATGTATTATTACCTGTTGGGCAACGGGGCGACCCGCTTCGAGGCCACGTTGCCTTTCCTCCGTTCGGCCGTCATCAAATCCTTTTCCCCGTGCATCGCCAACATGGCCGTGTTGGGCATCGTGTCTTTCCCGGGGACGATGATAGGCCAGATACTCGGCGGTTCGATGCCCGAAGTAGCCATCAAATACCAGTTGATGATAAGCGTTATCACGGTCGTGGCTTCCATGCTTTCGTTGGTCATTACGATTTCGCTTTCCGTGCGCCGTACGTTCGATGAGTTCGGGCGGCTGAAGCCGATATTCAGGAAAGGCCGGAATATTAAATAAATGATAAAATCCGCTAGGTTTCCTTGGAAACCTCCCGTCTTATCCCTATCTTTGCAGAAATTTTCTATGACGTGAAAATTAAGGAAGTAGTTTTTGCCCTTGAAAGATTCGCGCCTTTGCCCTTGCAGGAGAGCTATGACAATGCCGGTCTGCAAGTAGGATTGACAGAGGTGGAAGCATCAGGGGCTTTATTGTGTCTTGACGTGACCGAGGAGGTAATAGACGAAGCCGTTTCTTTGGGTTGCAATCTCGTCGTGTCCCACCATCCGTTGTTGTTCCACGGGCTGAAGACTGTGTCCGACCGCAACTACGTGGAACGGTGCGTACGGAAGGCCATCCAAAACGACGTGACGATATATTCGGCGCATACGAACTTGGACAATGCCGAGGATGGCGTGAACTTCAAAATCGCCGAGAAGTTGGAACTGGAGCAGGTGAGGCTCCTTCAGCCACATCCCGTGAAGGTGAAAGACGGCGGGCATGAGTACACCGTCATGGCGGGTAGCGGGGTCATCGGCGTCTTGCCCCAACCGGAGGATTCCCTGAAATTCCTCCAACGCATCAAGTCCGTATTCCATATCGAGTGCCTGATGCACAATGAACTGTTGCAGCGTCCGGTGCGCAAAGTCGTGCTTTGCGGAGGGGCGGGCGATTTCATGCTTGAAGAGGCGCTCAATCAGAAAGCCGATGCTTTCCTGACAGGGGAGATGCACTACCATCAGTACTTCGGCCACGATCAGGAGTTGCAGATTGCCGTCATGGGTCATTACCAGAGCGAGCAATATACGAAAGAAATTTTTTATTCCATCATAGGTGAGATTTGTCCCGAACTGCCGCTTTACATGACGGCGGTGGACACGAATCCCATAAAATATTTGTAATAAGCATTATGGCAAAAGACATGAAGAAAGATGCGACGGACCTGTCGATTGAAGAAAAGTTGAAAAACCTGTACCAGTTGCAGACCATGCTTTCCGAAATCGACAAAATCAAGACGTTGCGCGGAGAGCTACCGTTGGAAGTACAGGACTTGGAGGACGAGATTGAAGGCTTGTCTACCCGTATTGAAAAAATACATGGAGAGATAGGGGATCTGAATGCGGACATTGCGGCACGCAAAGCCAATATAGAAACTTGCAAGGCGGCTATCGAAAAGTACACGCAGCAGTTGGATAACGTGCGCAACAATCGTGAATATGACTCCTTGACCAAGGAAATAGAATATCAAACCTTGGACGTGGAGCTGAATGAGAAGCGTATCCGCGAGGCTTGCGATGCCATTGAACACAAGAACGGGGAAATCGCCCATTGCACGGAGCTGATGGACGACCGGCGTGCGGATTTGGATGTGAAAAAGTCAGAGTTGGACGACATTATTTCCGAAACACGGTCGGAGGAAGAGAAGTTGCGCGAAAGAGCCAAAGAATTGGAGGCTACCATAGAACCCCGTTTGTTGTTGGCATTCAAGCGTATCCGTAAGAACAGCCGCAACGGATTGGGTATCGTTTACGTGCAGCGCGATGCTTGCGGTGGCTGTTTCAATAAAATCCCCCCCCAACGCCAGTTGGATATTCGTATGCGCAAGAAGATTATCGTATGCGAATACTGCGGCCGTATCATGATAGACCCGGAATTGGCCGGAGTGGAAATCGAAAACAAGGCGGTGGAAGAAAAGCCGAAGCGTCGCCGTCGGGCTGCCGCTGCGGCAGAGGAGTAAGCATACCGCTTTTTGGGGTATTCGGGAAAGATTTGCAAACGCGCCTGCGACAACCGTGTCGCAGGCGCGTTTTTCCCTATTGGGCATTCTCCTTTTCGTTTTTCCACATCCTCATGCCGTTTTCAGTCTTTTTGTAAGGGATGTCCCGTGTCGCTCTTCCCGCAGCCCGGATAAGGAGGATTTCTCTGATTGTAAAATAAAAACCGTGTTTTTCCGTCCGGAATCCAAGCCTCGGAAGCATGTAAATTTACTCTCCGCAGAATAAAAAATCAATCTCAGGAGAATGAAAAATCGTTTGCCTGAGATTGATTTTCCGTTTTGCGGAGAATGATTTTGTGTTCTTTTATTATTTATAAATAGTTGTAATATAGTGCTTTATACGTAAAGCTGAATTCTTGTAGAAGAAAATCCCGAATTGTTGGATTATTTTCCGTATATTTTCCATACGTGCCCATGCGGAAGCCTCGTCGGAGGTGGGATGGCATGGGATGGCATATATAAAGAAGGCGTTTACTTGACGCTTTGATTCTTTGGCTACTCAGAATCTCGCAAGTTCTAATCACTGTCGAAGACAAAGCAACGGTAGATGCCCTGTGGGTGTTTTATATCAGCCCCGATTGTATCCATATGTGTTTTGCATGGATAGAGGGGACGTATATATAAACATATCGGCGTGGGCTTCTGCGTTGCTCGTTCGGACAGTGATGGGCAATGCGAGAGCCTTGAGTAGCGGAACGGGCAACAGGTACAGGCTCCCACGCTTTTTTCGTATATGCACACAATCAGGCTTTTTATGGATTCCGTCAGGGGAGTCGGGCGGAGGGTTAAAATGTGGGAATCATGAAAATGAGGTATTTTTCTTTCTTGATGTTTTTGATGTTGGGCGTGTACGCTTTCGCACAGAAGGACGTGACGCAGTTTCTCGGTATTCCTGTGGACGGGACGAAAACGGAAATGGTACAAAAGTTGAAGGCCAAAGGATTTAAGTATAATAGCACTTATGATTGGTTGGAAGGGGAGTTTAATGGGCAAGAGGTAGAACTCTCGATTGTGACGGATAATAATAAGGTCTGGAGAATTGCGGTAAGGGACAAGTGGACCATGGATGAAACAAATATAAAAATCCGTTATAACGATTTGTGTCGACAATTCGCCAAGAATGAGAAATATTGTTCTTTAAATGATAATCCGCTATTGTCCGAAGAAGAGAATATAGGTTATGAGATGTTAGTGAATAATAAAAGGTATGAGTCGGCCTATTTTCAGTCGCCCAAAACAATCAGTGCGTTGTCTGAGGAAGAGAGGCAAGAAATGTTGTCTGCGACAGGGCTTCACGAAAAGGATTTGGATAGTTTGTCTGCCAAAAGCTTAGATGACCTGACTGATCTGTTTGTTGGGTATCTGGGGGAGAACTATTGGTCAAAAAAAATGGTTTGGTTTATGATTGATGGAGAAGGGGTGGAATACCGTATTGTGATATTCTATGATAATGAATACAACCATGCAGATGGTGAAGATTTATAAAAACCGATTTAAAAAGAGGTTTTTATGGAAGAAATGAATTTGGAAAAGGAAATGGCTGTCCATTGCGGCAAGGTAACGGATAGCATGGAGACGTTGGAATCGTTGTGCCGCGAGGAAGCCGAAAAGCTTCTGGCTACATTGGATGTGCCGGAAGGCAGACAAGTGGAAGTCCCGTTTTGGACGAAGGATTTTCCTGAACTTATAGCTGTGGGCAAGTTCAGCTGCGACAACTCCGGCAAGGTCATATACGAACTGGACTTTTCACAATCCACTTTGTAAACCTCGGGCGCATTTTGGTGATTGTGCCGCAATGAATTCCTTCTTCCTTGTTTTGCCATCCAAAGAAGCAAACAAGGTGGGAGGAAATTTTTTATGTTTCCTATCGTGAGGGAAAGCCCTTATAAAATCTCCCCATATTCAGGTATGTCCGGCAGGAACTTGCAGGAGTTCGTGTCGTAATCCATCCTGCAACAATAATGTTGCAGGCCGTTGGAGACAATGAGATAGTCTACGTGCAATACCATGTTGTAACGCGAAACCTGGGCAAATACCTTTTGGGTGATTTCGATGTGTGGGGCTTTGTATTCCACAATGACGCGCGGACGGGCTTGCCGGTCGTAGACCACCGTGTCGCAACGCTTGGCCGTGCCGTTCAATGTGAGTGAGATTTCATTGGCCACCAAGCCCGGCGGGTAATGTTTGTGGGCGACGAGGTAATGCACGAAATGTTGCCTGACCCATTCTTCCGGGGTGAGAGCTACATATTTGCGGCGCAATTCATCGAAGACGACCGTCCGGCCGTCCCGCTTTGTCACTTTTATGGGATATTGTGGAAGGTTTAACGTAATCATTTGCTAACTTTGCAAGGAATACCCCTCTGTCTTTTGCGGGGTAAAGTGGAAACAAAAATACGCAAAAACAATGAAAACGAAAGCGGAAATCGTGGAAAATTGGTTGCCACGCTATACACAACATCCCTTGTCCGACTTCGGGGAGTATATTTTGCTGACCAATTTCAATAATTACGTAGATATATTCTGTGAACAGTTTAAGCTTCCTCAGCCCGGTTATGGGGCGAACATGCGGATGGCTACGGCGGAGAATATCACCATCATTAACTTTGGAATGGGAAGCCCGAATGCGGCCATCATTATGGATTTGCTGAGTGCCATAGAGCCGAAAGCCTGCCTGTTCTTGGGCAAATGCGGGGGAATCTCTTCTAAAACGAAACTGGGAGACTTGATTCTTCCTTTGGCGGGAATCCGCGGAGAGGGGACGTCGAACGATTATTATCCGCCCGAGGTGCCTGCGTTGCCGGCTTTCATGCTCCAGCGTGCGGTGTCGACTGCCATACGGGATGCCCATCGCGATTATTGGACGGGCACGGTGTACACTACGAACCGCAGGATATGGGAGCATGATGAAAAGTTCAAGGCGTATCTGAAAGACACCCGTGCCATGGCCGTGGATATGGAGACGGCTACGCTGTTCACGTGCGGTTTCGCCAACCACATCCCGACCGGGGCTTTGCTGCTCGTATCGGACAATCCGATGATGCCCGAAGGGGTAAAAACGGCAGAGAGCGACCGGGAAGTGACGCATAACTTTGCGCCGGAGCATGTCACGATAGGAATAGAGGCGTTGAAACTGATAATAGGTGAACGGAAAACTGTGAAACACCTGAAATATGATTGGTAATCCAAAAGAGAAAAGCAGATGGCAGTGAAGAAAGAAGGGGTGACGTATGATGAAATCGTACGTTCCGTAAGGGCGGGCAATTTCGCGCCCGTTTATTATTTGATGGGCGAGGAGGCTTATTATATAGACAAGGTGAGCGAGTTTATCGTAGGCACGGCGTTAAAGGAGGAAGAGAAGGATTTTAATCTCACGGTATGTTATGGTACGGATGTGACGGTAGACGAGGTAATCAATGCAGCCAAGCGTTTCCCGATGATGGCGGAACGGCAGGTGGTTTTGGTGCGCGAAGCACAGAGCTTGCCCGGAAAAGAGCGTCTTTCCTTTTACCTGGAGCATCCGCAGCCCTCTACGGTGCTGATTTTTTGCCATAAACATGGCGTTTTGGATAAAAGGAAAAAGTTGGCGGCGGATATACAGAAGGTTGGGGTCTTGTTTGAGTCCAAAAAATTGTATGATAGCCAACTCCCAGGATTTGTCACGACCTACTTGCGCCGTAAGGGGGTGACGATGGAACAGAATGCCGTGATGATGGTCTGTGAGTCTGTGGGGAGTGACCTGTCGCGCCTTTCGGGCGAGTTGGACAAACTGATGTTGGCTTTGCCGGCAGGGGAGACGCGTATCGGTGCTGCCTTTGTGGAGCAACATGTCGGCATAAGCAAGGATTTTAACAACTTTGAATTGGTATCTGCGTTGGTAGCCAAGGACGTACTTAAAGTAAATCGTATCGTGAAATATTTTAACGATAACCCTAAGAATTTTTCTTTGCAGCTTACGCTTTCCGTCATGTTCGGTTTTTTCAGCAATTTGATGGTGGCTTACTATGCACCGCAACGTACGGAGGAGGCGATTGCCGATTGGATAGAGCAACCGCGTTGGCAAGTGGCTCGGAACATACTTCCTGCCATGCAAAAGTATTCGGGTGTGAAAGTGATGCAGATAATTGGGAAACTACGTGAAACGGACGCTAAATCGAAAGGTTTGGGTAATACAATCGCCACTCCCGGCGATCTTTTGAAGGAATTAGCCTACTTCATTTTGCATTAAAACGGCTGTTTTTAATTTATTTGAAGCCTTGTCGAAACTGTTAAAAAGTAAGTTATAGTATTTGATTATAGGAGGTTAGCTCGTTTTTTGCTTCCTGAGATTTTAAAATTCCGGTCCGTCCTTGCCATCGGGTCGGAATTTTTTAGTATTGAAAAAAAGAGCCTTTTTTCATTTTCCGGTGATTTACATTATGTTTATTTTGCATTTATGTTTTGGATTACAGTTTATATATGAAACAAATGATATTTATGTTTTGAAATAAATTCATGGGGTTTAAGAATATAAACCATGATTGTCGCTTTGTAAACAGCTGAATTTACTTTTCTGATACATTCGATTTTGTTTTATGAATGAATATTTATTCCTTGCAATGTTAACTATGTTATTTTGTTGAAAACCATATATTTGTATTAGTTTATCATCATATTTTCTTATGGGGTACTTCATGTTTTCGCAATAATAATATGCAAAACGGCAAAGTGTGAATGTATGATGAAGAATAAATGCGCGGAAGCCAGTTTTTTAGCTAAATTCGTTGAATAAACCATATAAATTAGATATAAGAATATAAATCTATTTATGTTTATGAATATAAACCCCGAGTCCTTCTTGTTTACAAACATAAAATACATGTTCCTGAATATTTATAGAGGTGAATTTAATTTTGTGGTTTATGTTTATTGTGCGTTCCATTTTTTGTTTTTACCTTTGTAAACGTAAAAAACTCCTTTGTAGAGAGAGGAAAACAAAGGGCAATAGAAAAAATGATGAAAGAACGAATATTGCAAATCATGAGAAGGGAAAACATGACCCAACAAGAGTTTGCCAAAGCTATTGAGGTGTCTCCCGCATCCCTGTCAAATATCTTCAATGGTAAAACCAACCCAACGAACAATCATGTGAGTGCGATTCATCGTCGTTTTCCGGATATCAATATAAATTGGTTAATGTTTGGAGAAGGTGATATGTATACAACTGTTTCGGATGAAACTAAAGATAGTGTCAACGGAGTGGAAAGTACGATTAAAAGCGATGCGGAGAAAGCTCCCATAGATGCGAGTGGGGAGCCTATGCTTTTCGATATTTCGGATCCAGAGCAATATGCCGCATGGGCTAGAATGGAAGACATTAAAGATGTGGACGACCAGAATCGGCAAATTCCCGTGGTGCGTGAGGTAGTAAAGTATGTAGACAAACCTCAGCGTAAGATTACGGAGATAAGAATTTTCTTTGATGATGGAACTTTTGAAGTTTTTAGCTGATTTGTAAGAAGAATCAGGACAATGATACGATTGTTTCTTTGTTTTGACTTCTGCTTTTAGGGTAAAATGGGTAATTCTATCCTTGTTTTTCATTTGTTCCCACACTCACCTTGCGTTATCTTTGCTATCGTGAAGATGGGATTCGGTTCGGCATGGCCGAATGAGAAAACTTCGTTTTCATTTGTCTCTGCACTTACCTTTCACTATCTTTGCAGGAGTTTGATATACCATTTGGAATATACCTATTTTATAAGATGAAAAAATATATTTTGGATTTGACGCTGACGGCTAATGAGCATTTACGGGCAGGATATGCGTTGTTGAAGCTTACGCACGAGCAACCTCTGCCGGAAATGTGCCCCGGTCAATTTGCCGAGTTGAAGGTTGAGGGCTCGGAAACGACCTTTTTACGGCGTCCTATTTCTATCAATTACGTGGATGAAGAGAAAAATGAGGTTTGGTTCCTGATTCATGAAATAGGAGACGGAACCCGTAACTTAGGAGCTATGGAAGTAGGAGACAAACTCAATGTGGTCATGCCCTTAGGGAAAGGTTTTACGATGCCTTCGTCCGGTGATGAGAAAGTGCTGTTGGTAGGAGGCGGTGTCGGTACGGCTCCATTGCTTTTCATGGGAAAAGAGATGGTGAAGCTTGGCTGTCGGCCAACTTTCTTATTGGGCGGCCGTTCGGCGGGAGACTTGATGCAGTTGGACATGTTCAGGGCATTGGGGGATGTGTATATCACGACCGAGGACGCTTCCGAGGGGGAGAAAGGTTTTGTAACGCAGCATTCCGTGCTGCAACGTGAACATTTTGACCGTATAGCCACCTGCGGTCCCAAACCGATGATGGTGGCCGTAGCGCGATATGCACGGTCAAAAGGCATACCGTGTGAAGTTTCGTTGGAGAATATGATGGCTTGTGGAGTGGGGGCCTGCTTGTGTTGCGTGGAGAATACTACGGAAGGGCATTTGTGCGTGTGTAAAGAGGGACCCGTTTTCAATACGAATAGATTGTTATGGCAGATTTAAGTGTAAATATAGGGAAATTACAGTTGAAAAATCCCGTAATGACCGCTTCCGGCACTTTCGGGTACGGTCTTGAGTTCGCAGACTTTGTGAACTTGGAAGATATCGGCGGAATCATTGTGAAAGGTACGACATTGAAACCCCGTGAAGGCAATCCTTATCCTCGCATGGCAGAGACACCTCAAGGGATGTTGAACTGTGTGGGGCTGCAAAACAAGGGTGTGGATTATTTTTGCGGGCATATTTATCCCCAAATTAAAGACATCCGTACGAATATGATTGTGAATGTCTCCGGCTCGTGTTGCGAAGACTATGCGGAGTGTGCCGCACGGATTAACGAACTGGAGCGCATTCCGGCCATAGAACTGAACATATCCTGTCCGAACGTGAAGCAAGGGGGGATGGCTTTCGGCGTGACAGCCGAAGGAGCTTCGGCTGTGGTAAAAGCTGTACGTAAGGCGTATGACAAGACTTTGATTGTCAAACTGTCTCCGAATGTGACGAATGTGGCAGACATAGCCCGTAGTGTGGAAGACGCCGGAGCGGATGCCGTGAGCCTTATCAATACGTTGATGGGAATGGCTATCGACATCGAAAAACGTCGCCCGGTATTGTCCATAGCCACAGGGGGGCTGAGCGGTCCGGCTGTGAAGCCCGTGGCATTACGTATGGTATGGCAAGTAGCCAAAGCGGTGAAGATACCCGTGGTAGGTTTAGGGGGAATCATGAACGCACGTGATGCCATAGAATTTCTTTTGGCGGGGGCTTCGGCCATAGAAATCGGAACAGCTAATTTCATAGATCCGGCCGTGACGGTAAAGGTGGCCCGAGGGATAGACGAATATTTGGAACGGCACGGTTGCCGCAGTGTGCGTGAAATTATCGGTGCTTTAGGAGAGTAAATAGGATTTTCCCTATCTTCCCGTCGGGTTTTTCTTTGCATAATAAAGAGACTTATATGTATATTTGCATTATAAACATTTAAACAAGCATAATTATGAGATGGTTCAAATATTGCAAATTCCTTATGGTCTGCTGCTTGATAGCAGTGTTCAGCGGGTGCGAGGAAGATGACGATTACCGGGGATACATGCTTTCGGGGCGTTGGTTCGGGGATTTGGGAATGATGGTGGACGGTCAACCGGCTATTGGTTCCGACTTGGAATTTATTCCCCAGGATTATGGAGGCTATACCCGGGGATATGGTTACGAAACGGATTACTATCACGGTTGGCGTGGCCGGGTGGAAATCGTAGAGCACTACTTTACCTGGATGGTAAGAGACGGCATTATCTATCTTCGCTTTGATAATCCGGAACTTGATTGCAACATCCGTGATTACAGTTTGTCCCCCGATTATTTCAAGGGTTATATGGATGGGGTGTATTCTTCCACATGGTTCACGTTACGTAACTATGAGCGTTATTGGAATGACTATGGATATTGGAGTGCGGGATATTCTTACGGTAACGGTGCCGATGTCCGGAGTGACAGCGTGCAAGTCTATAAGAAGGTTCCGAAATGTGTGAGAACTGTAAATGTAGATTCTCTCATGCAAGGCAACAAGTGATTTTAATTTGTTCAGAAAGCAAAGCGTGGAAGTCTGGGGAGAGGCTTCCGCGCTTTTATTTTATTTCAAGGGAAACGTGTGTATCATCCGTCCGTACGGTTCGGAACGTTTTCCTTATCCTTGCAATTTGGCCATGAATTTCTTGCGGTCTACTATAAAGCGAAGATGTTCCCCTTCTCCGATGGTTCCTGTCTCATCCTCTGCCACGACCTTGAAAGTCAGTTTGCGTCCTTCAATTCCGGTTAGTACGGCCGTGGCCGTAATGGTCTTACCCAAAGCCGTAGGTTTGAGGTGAGAGGAACTGATATGTCCTCCTACGGTTGTCATGCCTTCGTCCAAAGCCCCTTTTACGGCTAGCATGGCCGCATTCTCCATTAAGGCCATCATGACGGGCGTGGCCAGGACTTCCAAGTCTCCGCTACCTGCCTGGATAGCCAGATGTTTGTTTTCGACGGTGAGTGTACTGGTGTGTGTCAATCCTATTTCCATTTGTTTTTGCTGTTTGATAATGACAGGGCAAAAATACGAATTTAAAATAAAATCCGGGGTGTGTTGTTGCGGAAAAGTGGAAGGACGGGAGCGATAAAACCGATTACAGGCGAATGAAGAACCTGTATCCTCATCCGCCTGTAACCCATTTCTTTACTTTTAATCGAGATTTGCTTTTTCTACATTTTCTTTTTTAGTCGCACTTAGCAAGCCGTTCCGGTTTGGAAACCGCCCTTGCCGAATTGCATGGAGGTACTGGACATAAAGAAGTCCCGATTTAACTTGGATTCTTTGTGCATACCCGCCAACATTACTACAGCGAAAAGTACCAAAAGTACTGCTGCCATAAGTATTACGGCAAACAGCATAATACCCATTGTCATCATAATCTTTTTACCTTTTTAATTAAACAATCTTTTTTACCTTTCAAAACCTCTACCTTAGAGAGTTCTTTTAATCTTAGTAATAACCTTTTTTCTTCTTATGACACTGCAAAGTTATAACCAAAAAGGCCGAAGGTCAAGACTTTGCCGCCTATATTTGAAGAATAAGGGGAAATAATTGACGTATATCAAGAAATTATATCCCGTTTGTTGCTTTATGGTTACAAAGAAGGTTGGAATGACAGTGATTGCTGACAAAATGGCATGAAAATAGGGAAAAACCGGTTTCAACGTACTTTATTGCGATGGTAATGCGGGCTGACATAAAGGTTGAAAAACAGCATGGAAGCCACGCAAAGTATGCTGCCGAACAGATAGACGGCGTCGAAGGCATATTGCTGTGCGATGTAACCGCCCGTGGAGATGCCCAGACCGATGCCTATGTCCCATGAAGTCAGATAAGTACTGGTGGCGGTTCCCCGTTGGTTGTTAGGGGCGAGGTTGACATACAGTGTGTTGTAGGCCGGGAACATCACACCGAACCCGATGCCCAACATGAAGGGTACGAGGTAGAATATGAAAGAACACCATGCTTCGCTGTAAGCAATGACCGTAGAGCAGCAGGATAGCAGGAAGAATGCCGCAATGACTACATAAAAACCATACGAGATAGTCTGGGTGATGTATCCGCGGTCCACGAACTTTCCGGCGAAGATACGGCTGATGCCCATCCCCACGGCCATGAGGGTGAAAAAGAAACCAGTGGGTACGTGAAGCCCTATTTCGCGGGCATAAACGGCCACATAATTGGTTGTCGCCCCATAGGGAATGGAAAGCAGGAGCAAGGCGATGCCGGCGGGAATGCCTTTCAGCAGGATGAAGCGGTCGAGCGAAACCGGCGGACGTTTGACCGGGATCTTCTTCGGTGTCTTGACGGAAACGGCTGCCAGGAAGCCGAGGACACAGGTAAGCAGTCCGATGCTGAAGATATGTTCATAGCTTAAATGGGAATCATGCAGGAACAGGCCCGTCATCGGTCCGATGCTCATGGCCACGTTGTTGGTGAGTCCGTAATACCCGAGGGCTTCTCCCCGGCGGTTGGAAGGCGTGATGTCGATGACTAGCGTGTTGCCGCCTACGGTAACCGTGCCGAATGCCACGCCGTGGACGGCACGCAAGAGAATGAATACGGTCAAGAAGCTTGTCAGGACATAACCGGCAAAAATGGCCGTAAACAGCAGATAGGCCATGATGTAGATGGGCTTTCGGGCAAACCCGTCGTACAGGTATCCCATGAAGGGGCGCGTGCACAAGGCCGATACAGTGTAGCAACTCAGGATGGTACCGACGGCCGCCTCGCCGCAAGAGAAAGTTTCCTTCAGGTAGAAAGGCAAGACAGGAACAAGCAGCCAAAATCCGAAATAAAGTAGGAAATTGGCTGCAAGTATACAGATGAAGCTGCGTGTGACTAACCTGTCTTCCACGTGCTTTTAGTTGGCGGACTTGAACTCTTCCAGGAAACGGGTGTCGTTTTCCGAGAACATGCGCAAATCCTTCACCTGGTATTTCAGATTGGTGATACGTTCGATGCCCATGCCGAAAGCATATCCTGTATAGACGCTGCTGTCTATGCCGTTGGCTTCGAGCACGGCCGGGTCTACCATGCCGCATCCGAGAATTTCCACCCATCCGGTGTGCTTGCAGAAAGAACAGCCCTTTCCGCCGCAAATGTTGCAACTGATGTCCATTTCGGCAGAAGGTTCCGTGAAAGGGAAATAAGACGGGCGGAGACGTATTTTCGTGTCTTTGCCGAACATTTCCTGCGCGAAGAGCAACAAGACTTGTTTCAAATCGGTGAACGACACGTTTTTATCAATATATAGTCCTTCGACTTGGTGGAAGAAGCAATGTGCACGGGCTGAAATGGCCTCATTACGGTACACGCGTCCCGGGCAAATCACACGGATGGGTGGTTGTTGGCTTTCCATGACGCGGGCCTGTACCGAGGATGTATGCGAACGGAGCACGATGTCCGGACGGGCCTCTACGAAGAAGGTGTCTTGCATGTCCCGGGCAGGATGGTCGTCGGCGAAGTTCATCGACGAATACACGTGCCAGTCGTCCTCGATTTCAGGTCCTTCGGCCAGTGTGAAGCCAAGGCGCGAAAAGATATCTACAATCTCATTCTTCACGATGGTGAGCGGATGGCGCGTGCCCAACGATACGGGATAGGCCGTGCGGGTCAGGTCCAATTCGTCGGTGCCGCAGTCTTGCGTGTCCACAGCCTCCTTCAAAGCCGCAATTTTTTCCTGGGCTTTGGCCTTCAGGTCGTTCAGTTTCATTCCCACCTCTTTCTTCATTTCGGCAGGGACATTCCGGAAGTCCGCCATCAGGGCGTTCAGGCTTCCTTTCTTGCTCAAGTATTTGATGCGCAACGCTTCTACTTCTTCAAGATTTGAGGCTTGCAGCTTCTCGACTTCTTCCAGAAGTTCTTGGATTTTTGCTATCATAATCTTCTAAGATATTGTTCGCTTTAAAAAACTTTGCAAAGGTAATCAATTATCCCCAAAAACTTGCCGTTGTTGAAAATAAAAAGTGTACTTTTGCATGATTTTAGAGAGGATTTTATCCTGTGTTAGTATGAGGGAAAATGTAGTATGGTGCATGGCGTTGGCGGCTGTGTTGGCGGCGTGCAACGGGAAAAAGGCTGCTTCGGAAGTGGACTATGCAGCCGACTCGGTTTTTGAGTCCTCGTTCGGTCCGTCGGATTCATTCAATGCTTCTTCTGCCTCGTTAGACGAGGAATTGCCCAAAAGGGCTGATGAACTTTTTGATGATTTTATTTTTGAGTTCGCCCGTCTTAAAAAAGTCCGGCTCGAACGTGTCGAATTTCCATTGCTTTCGGTTGTGCGGGGAGACACGGTATGGCTCACGGAGGAACAATGGAAATATGAATCGCTTTTCATGGATCAGGATTATTATACCGTGTTTTATAACGACGAGGAACAGATGGATTTGGAAAAGCGCACGGATTTGGACAAAGTGGACGTGGAACAAATCCATTTGGAAAAACGGTGGGTCAAGACATGCCGTTTCCAACGGCTGAAAGGGGAATGGCGGTTGACGCAGGAGAGCATACGTGATTTCACGGCTGCCGAACCCTTGGATAAGTTCATGGATTTCTACAGGAGATTTGTGTCGGATGCCGCCTTTCAGCAAAGAAGCGTGTCGAATCCTTTGCGCTATGTCACGACAGACCCCGATGATGATTTCAATACGATAGAAGGCACGTTGGACCACGACCAGTGGGATGCCTTCAAGCCCCAGTTGCCGGACGGGGTCATTACCAATATCCGTTACGGCCAGACGTATGACAATCCGGACGGGATGATTCTGGTGAAGGCCGGAATCTCCAACGGGCTGATGGACATCCTCGATTTCAGGAAGAAAGACGGGGAGTGGAAACTGGTTTCGTACGAAAATTAAACCGCTTTATGGCAAGAATAGAATATAATTATCCGTTACTTTCCCATAACACGTTCGGCATCGAAGCGCATGCAGACCGTTTTGTCGCATACGACAGCGTAGAAGACTTGCGGCAAGTCGTTCGCCGTCTCCGGGCGGACAGTCCCGACGTGCCGGTGTTGCATATCGGCGGCGGGAGCAACCTTTTGTTCCTGTCCGATTTCAAGGGCGTGGTGCTGCATTCCGCCATCGGTGGAATCGAGTGTGAGGAACGGCCGGACGGGATACGGCTTCGTGTGGGGGCGGCCATCGTGTGGGACGATTTGGTGGCCTACTGCGTGGAGCACGGGTTCTACGGCCTGGAGAACCTTTCGTTCATACCGGGCGAAGTGGGTGCCTCTGCCGTGCAGAACATCGGGGCATACGGTGCGGAAGCCAAAGATGTAATTACGGCGGTGGAGGCCGTCGGCTTACGGGACGGCGAAGTCCGGGTGTTCGATGTTTCGGAATGCGGTTATGCTTATCGGAAAAGTATTTTTAAGGAAGAGTGGCGCGGACGTTACGCGGTGACGCATGTGCATTTCCGGTTGTCGTCCACGTTCCGCCCGAATCTGGATTACGGGGGGATACGTGAGGCTTTGAGTGCCGGGGGCATTCGTCCTGAGGAGGTCACGGCACAGGATTTGCGCCGCGTAGTGATTGCCATACGCAAGGCCAAGCTTCCAGACCCGAAAGTGCAGGGGAATGCAGGCAGCTTTTTCATGAATCCCGTGGTTTCGCGTGAGGTCTATGAGGCGATAAAAGGGGATTACCCCGACGTGCCCCGCTATGAGGTGGACGCGGAACGGGTGAAGATACCGGCCGGATGGCTCATCGAGCGGTGCGGTTGGAAAGGGCGGTCGCTCGGACGGGCGGCGGTGCACGACCGGCAGGCATTGGTGTTGGTGAACAAGGGCGGCGCGACGGGGCGCGACATACTGGCGTTGTGCGAAGCCATCCGTGCGGACGTGCTGTCCCGCTTCGGCATATCCATCACCCCGGAAGTAAATATTATAGGAGGGTGCGCATGAAAATCACGTTTTTGGGTACGGGGACGAGTACGGGAGTGCCGCAAATCGGTTGCTCGTGCAAGGTGTGCCGCAGTACGGATGCCCGTGACAAACGTTTGCGGACTTCCGTATTGGTGGAGACGGAGCAGACGAGAATCCTGTTGGACTGTGGCCCGGACTTCCGCCAACAAATCCTGCCGTTGGATTTCCGTCGTATAGACGCCGTGTTGCTTACCCACGAACATTACGACCATGTGGGAGGGATAGACGACCTGCGCCCTTTCGGCGTGTTCGGCGACGTGCAGCTTTATGCGTCGGAGCGTACGGGCGGGCAGTTGCGCCAGAGCCTGCCTTATTGTTTTGTGGAGCATAAATATCCCGGCGTGCCCCAGCTCCGGCTTCATGCCGTCCGTCCGCACGAAGCGTTCCGGGTGGGGGAATTGCAGGTCACTCCCATAGAAGTGATGCACGCCCGGTTGCCCATATTGGGCTACCGTGTGGGGCGCATGGCTTACATTACGGACATGAAAACGATAGCGGACTGCGAGTTGGATTACCTTCAAGGGCTGGAGTTGCTCGTCCTGAACGGTCTTCGCCACGAGCCTCATTATTCCCACCAGACGATAGAGGAGGCTTGTGCGTTTGCCCGCCGCTTACGTGTGCCGCGCACTTACCTCATCCACATGGGGCACCATATCGACTTGCATGCCGTGGAGGATGCTAGCCTGCCCGAGGGCGTACGGATGGCTTACGACGGCTTGGTGGTGGAGGTGGAAGGGGAATGATTGGCGACAGGATTTTATAAAAGGATGTTCAAAGTCTGCCAAAATGGCAGACTTTTATTGTTTTTAGGTGCTAAAAGAACGGGAAAAAGGTTGTTCTGGGAAGAAAAAATGCTTCAAAATGGATTTTTATACGGTTTTTATGCTGTTTTTCAGCGTAAGTATCTCCGTTTTTCTGCGCCAAACGAAAAATCGTTCGCCTGAAAGCGATTTTTCGTTTGGCGCAGATTGATTTTCGGAGGAACCTCAAATGGCATAAAAACGGGCTGTGACGGGAAGGAAAGCCTCGTTTTTCAGTTTTGTTTTTTCTATTTGCTTCTTTTTTCCATACAGGATTTCCTGACCCGAGGAAAGTGATTTTTGCTTTTTACTGACCGCTTGCCTTCTGTCATGAGGATAGGGGCTTTGGTGTCGTGCCGGTTTGTCCGAAAGAAGCGTAGAATGCTTTCTTTATGTCAAAGTCTCCATTCATGAGAATCCCGTATTTCCGTCCGGTGAGCCGAAAGGGTGGAAATACGGGATTCTTGTAAGGGTTCAGACTGCCATTTTGGCAGATATTACGAAATGCCGTTCCATCGGGGGATATTTTGTCCGATGCAGTAGTTTTTCACCCGGCGGCCATCGTGCGTGTTTTACGGAGGAAACGGCGGCAGAAGAGTGCCCCGGCCAACGTCAATGCCACAGGGAAAGCCATCCATATTCCGGCCGGTCCTCCATGGAATGTGAAGCCCAACAGATAGCTCAGCGGCAGGGAAATGACAATGTAGCACAGGAAAGCGTAACGCATGAGCGGGCGTACGTCGGCAATGCCTCTTAGTGAATTGGCAAAATTGATTTGCAGGCCGTCACCGAATTGGTATAATACGAACGGGATGACCAGGCTGACGACAATATGCCGGATGTCCGTGTCGTCGGTGAAGAAAGCGCAGATGTCTGTGATGAAAGTGCTGATGGTGATGGCCAGTGCCAGTCCGGTGGCCAGAATCATCAGGTAGCCGGTGAGGGAACTGCGGCGCACGTTCCTGGTGTCGTTTACCCCATGGAAATGGCTGACCCGTATGGCTACGGCCGCCCCGATGCCATAATATACCATGAAGCAGGTGGAACCGACGCTCGTCATGATTTGATGGGCGGCGAGGGGAGCGGCACCAATCCAACCTTGCATCACGGCGCACAAAGAAAACGAAGCTGTCTCCATGCCCATTTGCAGTCCGAGCGGCCGGCCCAGTTTATGCAGCAGACGGCGCATGTCGGTGGTTTCGCCTTTGGCTTGGAAGCCGGAATGATATTTTTTATACTTTTCGTTTGAAGTGAATATACCGTAAATGACCATCAGCATAAGGATGCGTGACAGGGTGGTAGAGATGCCGGCGCCTAATAGTCCGAGTTGTGGGAAAGGGCCTATACCGTAAATCAGCAGGTAGTTTCCCACGATGTTGAACAAGTTTGCACTGATCATAATCCACATCGGTGTACGGGTGTTGCCGATACTGTCGAAGAATTGCTTGAAAGCATTGAAAAGGGATTGGATGGGTATGGAAAGCGCGACGACGATGTAGTACGGCCGGATTTCGGGGAGAAGCTCTTCGGGTTGTCCCATGTGCCCCAAGAAAAAGTAGAGCGTCCCCATCAGCAGGAACAGTACCATGCCCAGTGCGCCGTTGACTTGAAGTCCGGCTTTCAATGCCTTGCCGGCATTTTCGAATTCCCCCCGGGCGTGCATTGGACCTATGACCGGAGTGATGGCGTAAGAATAACCTAAGGCAAAAATCAACACCAACACCATGATGTTGTTGACGAAGCCTGCGGCGGCCAATGAGTGTGCACTGAAACGACCCACCATGATGGTGTCGGCCAGTCCTTGTATGATGGTACCTAACTGCCCTACAATGATGGGGATGCCTAATGTGGCCAAGGCACGAATGTGCCTGCCGTACGTGATAGCCTGATCGGATGCTTGCATAAGTCGTGATTTTAGGCCGCAAAGTTACGATTTATCAGGCTTATGTGCAAACGATTCTTCCGCTCTGTTTCAGAAAGCCTTGCGGTAGAACCGTGTGCGTGGAGCGGTCCGATAGTCCATCCACGAACAGGCGTGCCATCCGAACAGACGCATTTCGTACCAAAGGAAAGACAGGTGGTAGGGGCGTTCTCCCAACGCACGTGCCGAACGGTTGAACCATACGGTTTTCCATACGCAGAGGAGGATAAACAATAGGGATATGATGGCCGTGGCCACCCATTGATGCTGCCATACGCTCCATCCGAGGGACAGGGCCGTGGCACAATAGAATAAAGGTACGACGGCTTGTTTCAAGTTGAACGTCAGTCGATAACGCCATGTTTTCTTGAAATGTCTCCGGGTTTCCATATAGAAAGTGCGCTTGAGTCTCCATTGTTTTCCGGATGTCATGTCCTCACACTCCACTTTGCTGTCCGGATGTAGGGAAACGGCAGTATTTCCGACACAGCTGTGGCGGTTGACCAACAATTCCGTCACCCCACCGATAAGGTTGATGTCGTCGGCAAATCCTTTATGAGCCATGAACAGGCTTTTGCGATAGGCTATATTGGCCGGATTACAACGGTAGGCCTTATGTCGTGTGGCCCAAGGCAAGTATTGCATCTGGTGGAAGAGGTTGAAGAAAATAGTTTTACGGGAAAGCAAGCGCTTGTCCGGCATATAGTTGGCATATCCCAATACGATTTGTATGCCGTCGTGGAAATGTCCGGCCATAGTGGAGAGCCAATGAGGAGAACACGGACGGCTGTCCGGTTCGGTCAGCAGCAGCCATTCGTATTGTGCGGCCTTGATACCGATGGTCAGCGACAGGCGTTTATGGCTGATATGGCGTGCACCGGACGGGGTGAAGGTATGATGCAGGTTGGCGTATTTCAGTTCCAGGGTTTTCAGTACGTCTTCCGTGTCGTCGGTCGATGCGTTATTCACGACGATAACTTCGAAACGCTCATATTCCTGTTCCAGTATCCGGGGAAGGTTGCTGCGTAACGCGTCGGCTTGGTTGTGCGTGGCGATGACGACGGAAATGGCCTCTTTCGGGCGACTGTCCGAGGATTGCGCCTCCGTTTCTTGCTGTTCTACCATGCGTGCCGTCCGCTTATAGGAACGGGCGGTACAGAAATGTGCTGCCCACGTCAGTGCGAAACCGGCGTAGGCAGCATTTTCCAAAAGGAAAGTTATGAGTGGATACATTATACGAAATCTTCAGTAGTATATCCGGCCGGCAATTCGCGGCAGTTATATCTTGAAGCCATGATCTCACCGTAAGCCCCGGCTGAACGCAGAGCCAAAAGGTCGCCGCGATGGCAACGGTTGAGGTCGAATGCCTTGACAAATACATCGCTCGACTCGCAGATAGGGCCTACAACGTCGTAGGTTTCCTTGCGCTCGTCGCTGCTCAGGTTCTCAATGGAATGGAAAGCCTGGTAGAGGGCAGGGCGGATGAGGTCTGTCATGCCTGCGTCTACGATGGCAAACTGCTTGTATGTGGCTTGTTTGACATAGAGTACACGTGTAATCAGGCTGCCACACTGCCCCACGACGGCCCGTCCCAGTTCGAAATGGAGCTGTTGGTCCGGTCGCAGATTCAGATGCTTGCGGTAGGTTTGGAAATAGTCTGCAAAATGGGGAACCGGCACTTCGTTCGGATGTTGGTAGTCGATGCCCAATCCGCCACCCACGTTGATGTTCTTCACCGTAATGTGGTGGCGTTCTAGCCGGTCTTGCAGTTCGTTGACGCGGTTGCACAATGCCACGAAATCTCCCATTTCAAGTATCTGTGAACCGATATGGAAATGCAGCCCGACGAACTCCACATGTTTTAACGATGCAGCGATTTCTATGACCTTTTCCATGTCGGCCATGGCTATGCCGAATTTGTTTTCGGCCAGTCCGGTCGTGATATTGGCATGGGTATGCGCCCCTACGTCTGGATTGATGCGGAATGAGACGCGGGCGATTTTGTCTTTTTCGCCGGCCAACTGGTTGATGACTTCCAGTTCCGGTATGCTTTCCACGTTGAAGTATGCGATACCGGCATCCAGTCCTACATTGATTTCCCAATCGCTTTTTCCTACGCCGGCAAACACGATTTTATCCGCCGGGAATCCGGCATCCAGACAGGCCTTGATTTCTCCGCCGCTTACGCAGTCGGCTCCGAATCCTGCCGCACAGATGATGCGCAGCAGTTTGCGGTTGGCATTGGCTTTTACGGCATAATGTACATGATAATTATCGTTTTTGCCTGTTTCTGACTTGATGGTATCCAGTGTTTTGCGGAGCAACTCCGTGTCATAATAATAAAACGGAGTTCTTACCGTATTGAATTTTTCTATCGGAAATGAACCTTTCATATCCTCATATTAATTGTTGAACAACGTGTCGCTGAGTGCCTGAAGCGCACTTTTCTTGTCTTCTTCGTTAATCAGGAATGAGATGTTATGGTTGCTTCCACCGTATGAAATCATTTGTACGGGGATGTCTTTTAACGCTTTTGCAGCCTGGCTTTCAAAACCGACGTTGTCTCGCGAAAGGTCGCCTACTACACAAATGATACACATATTCTCTTTGACGGTCACCGTTCCGTATTTCATCAGGTCGGCCACAATGTCTTTCAAATACGACTTGTTGTCGATCGTAACAGACACACCTACTTCCGAGGTGCTTACCATGTCGATGCTCGTTTTGTAGCTTTCGAAGATTTCGAACACTTTGCGTAAGAAGCCGTAGGCCAACAACATACGGCTAGAGTGTATTTGTATGGAGATGATGTTGTCTTTGGCAGCAACGGCTTTGATTTTTCCTTCCTGAAACTCGTTGTTGATTATCGTTCCGGGAGCCGATGGGTCCATGGTGTTCAGCAAGCGTACGGGTACTCCGGCGAATTTAGCCGGTTGGATGCAGGTCGGATGCAGGATTTTGGCTCCGAAATAAGCCAGTTCCGCCGCTTCTTCGAAATGAAGTTGACGTACGGGCTTCGTTTTGTCTACGATGCGCGGGTCGTTGTTGTGCATGCCGTCGATGTCCGTCCATATCTGGATTTCCTCACTCTTTATCGCAGCCCCGATGAGGCAGGCCGTATAGTCCGAACCGCCACGTTGCAAGTTGTCCACCTCGCCGTATGCGTTACGGCAGATGAAGCCTTGTGTGATGTAAATCTGGTATCCGGGGTTGGCAGCCAACAATTCGTTGATTTTCTCTTTGATGTAATTGAAATCCGGTTCGGAATTTTTGTCCGTACGCATAAAATCGAGTGCCGACAACAGGATAGTCTTTACACCACATTCCTTTAGGTAATTTGTCACCATGTTGGTACTGATGACTTCTCCTTGGGCCAGGACGACTTTTTCTTCGAACGAAGTGAACAGGATTTTAGTGAAACTTCTCAAATAGTCGAACTCATCTTTCAAAAAGTCCAATGTTTTCTGTTTGTATTCTTCCGTGGCATACAATTCATCTACATGTTGGCGGTATTTTTGTTCCAACTGGTTGATGACGTTATTGGCACCTTCCGGATTCTTCTTATAAAGGTAATCGGATATTTCGACTAACGTATTCGTTGTACCGGACATGGCGGAAAGCACAATCATGTTGGGCGTGCCGTCCTGCGTAATCAACCGACATACATCTTTCATCCTTTGTGCGGAACCCACAGATGTTCCGCCGAACTTCATTACTTTCATATCGAATATTGGGTTTTAGTTATTCTCATTTATATTTTCTTCAATGCTTTTCGATTCGATGGCATCAGGAGCCAACAAGGGAGTGTAAGTGTCCGTGCATTCCTGCAAACGTCCTTCTCCGCAACGATAGACTACGCCCGGGAATTCGGATATCAGTTCTTCGTTGTGCGTGCTCAGCACGACGGTGGTACCCGCTTTGCTGATGTCGTACAAAATTGCGGTGGCCCGACGTCCGTTCTCTTTGTCTAAATTTCCGGTCGCTTCGTCGGCAAGGATAATGTCCGGGCGGTTCAGGATGGCTCTTGCGATACACACGCATTGTTGTTCTCCACCCGACAACTGGTAAGGCATTTGGTCGGCTTTGGCCGTCATGCCCACTTGTTCAAGTACTTCATGGATCCGCATGTTCCGTTCTTTCTTCTTTTTCCATCCGGTAGCTTTGAGTACGAAATCCAGGTTGGCCCGTACGGTACGGTCGTTGAGCAGTTGGAAATCCTGAAATACGATACCTAGCCGTTTGCGTAGTGCCGGGATGTGCCTGCGTTTGATTTTGGTCATTTCGCGATCGAGCACACGCGCACTTCCCGTATGCACATCCAGTTCGCCATAGAACGTCTTCAGCAGGGAACTTTTCCCGGTACCTACTTTACCGGTCAGGTAAATGAATTCTCCGGCTTCAGCCTGAAAATTCACGCCTTTCAGAATGACATGTTCTTCTTGGACTATATCCACATTTTGATATTCGATGCGCATATATGTTTCTTTTAGGAGGTTAGTGTTTTTTCCACCCTGGCTTGTGGCGGGCCTGTAATTCTGCGGCCATCTGCTCTATACGTAGTCCTTTGGAGGTAAGCAGGACGATGAGATGGTATAGCATGTCCGAACCTTCATAAATGAGGCGTTCGTCTGTGCCGTTAACAGCCTCTATGACGGCCTCCAAGGCTTCCTCGCCCACTTTCTGCGCCATACGGTTGATACCGTCCTTAAACAAACTCGTAGTGTATGACCCTTCGGGCATTTCCTTATGTCGTGTTTCGATAAAATCTTGTAACTCGCTAAGGAACGTCAAAGGATTGGCTTCATTTTTCTCTCCCCAGCAAGTGTCGGTACCGGTATGGCACACCGGGCCTTCGGGATGTACCCGAATGAGTAGCGTATCATGGTCGCAGTCGTTTTTGATGGAAACGACATGCAAAAAGTTTCCACTGGTCTCACCTTTGGTCCATAGCCGGTTTTTACTGCGGCTGAAGAATGTTACCTTTCCGGTTTCCAACGTCTTGTCATAGGCTTCACGGTTCATGAATCCCAGCATCAAGACGTTTTTAGTCTCGGCGTCTTGGATGACAGCCGGTACGAGGCCGTCCATCTTGTCGAAATCTATTTCCATATATATAATAGGTGTTTGATATGTCTTTTTTAAATCCTGACGTTAATGTCTTCCGACTTTAGCCACGTTTTCAGTTCCGGGATGGAAATCTCTCCGAAATGGAAGACGCTGGCAGCCAGTGCGGCATCGCTTTTCCCTTCGATGAAAGTGTCCCGGAAATGCTCTTTGCTTCCGGCTCCTCCCGAGGCGATAACCGGAATGCTCAGCTCCTCGGCAAGACGTGAAAGAGCTTGGTTGGCATAGCCGTCTTTCACTCCGTCGTGGTCCATGGACGTAAACAGGATTTCACCGGCTCCCCGGTCGCATGCTTCGCGTGCCCATTCGAACAGGTTCCGTCCTGTGCGTATGCGTCCGCCGTTCAGGTAACAGAACCAACCTTCTTCGGTCTCTTTGGCATCAATGGCCACCACGCAGACTTGTGACCCGAAATGCCCCGTAATCTCGTTGATAAGTACGGGGTTACGCAAGGCTGCCGAGTTGACACTCACTTTGTCGGCTCCGGCATTCAGCAACCGTTCCACGTCGGCCAGTTCGTTGATACCGCCGCCGACGGTGAAGGGGATGGATATTTCTGCTGCCACACGCTGCACCATTTCCGTGAATGTCTTGCGGCCTTCGTGGCTGGCCGTAATGTCCAAATACACCAGTTCGTCCGCTCCCTGTTCGCTGTAAGCCTTGCCCAGTTCCACCGGGTCTCCGGCTTGGCGCAGGTTCACGAAATTAGTCCCCTTTACCGTCTGTCCGTTCTTGACATCCAGACAGGGGATGATACGTTTTGCCAATGCCATACTTATCCTTTGTTTTCAGCCCATTCGGCCAATTCGTTTAATGAGATTCTGCCCTCGTAGATGGCTTTTCCGAACACTACGGCCGGGATGCCGGCTTCGTTCAGGCCGATGAGGTCTTGCAGGCAACTGACCCCTCCGCTCGCTATCAGCCCGCAGTCCGGAAACTCTGCCATGACTTTCCGGTAGAGGCCGGTGGAGGGGCCTTGCAACATGCCGTCCTTGCTGATGTCCGTACAGAGCACATGCCGTACGCCTTCGTCCATGTAACGACGGAGGAAAGGAAGCAGCTCCTGCGTGCTTTCCTCTTTCCAACCGTTGATGGAAATCAGTCCGTCTTTGACGTCTGCGCCCAATATGATATGGTCTGGCCCATATTGCCCGAGCCATCCGAGGAACAATTCCGGACAGGTGGCCGCCACACTGCCTATCGTGACCAGTGCCGCCCCGTTTTCGAAGGCGATGCGGAGGTCTTCGTCGGCTTTGATGCCGCCACCGAAGTCTATTGTCAAGCCGGTGGACGAAGCCAGGCGTTCCAATACTTTATGGTTGACGATATGTTTGGATCGTGCCCCGTCGAGGTCCACGACGTGCAAACGTTTGAAGCCGTAACTTTCAATTTCCCGTGCCACGGCTACCGGGTCTTCGTTGTAGGTCTTCTGCGTGGCGTAATCTCCTTTGGTCAGCCGTACGCATTTGCCGTCTATCAGGTCTATGGCCGGTATCAGTTCGATCATACTGTCAAATCTAAAAAGTTTTTCAATATGCGTTCACCCACGCTTCCGCTTTTCTCCGGATGGAATTGCGTGGCGTAGAAATTGTCTTTATGCAAGGCAGCACTGAACGGCACGACATAGTCGGTCACGGCTATGGTGTACGGGTTGACCGGCACGTAATAGCTGTGTACGAAATAAACGAATTCGTCCGTGCCGAAGCCTTTGAACAGCGGGCTGCTTGTACGTGCCAAGGTGTTCCATCCCATGTGGGGCACTTTGTCTTCGTGCTTTTCCGGACGGAACTTCAGGACTTCCGCGTCGAAAATGCCTAAGCAGTCCGTATCGCTTTCTTCGGAATGGCCGCACATCAGTTGCTGGCCGATGCAGATGCCCAAAACGGGTTGCTTCAGGTCGCGTATCAGGCGGTCCAATCCCCGCGAACGCAGGTAAGCCATCGTACTGCCGGCTTCTCCTTGTCCCGGAAAAAGCACGCGGTCGGCTTTCGACAACCGCTCTGCGTCGTCGGTCAGTTCCGGCGTAATCCCCAACCGTTTCAGTGCGTTGACTACGGAATAAATGTTTCCTGCATTATACTTTACGATGGCTACATTCATCTTTTAATATGCTCTGTCTTTTTTTGATGTCTGCAAATATACTAATTTTAGTTGACAGACGGGATAAAGTAACATGAAAAAACGTATTTTGCTTACATTTCGTTGCTTTTTTGTGACAAACTGCATGCTACTTGTCCTTTTTCAGGAACAGATTATGCGTAATGACATCGGGCAGCTCTTCGGCATAATGCGTTACCATAATCATGGTCTTGTCTTTTCGTCGGCAAAAAGCCGAAATAATCTCACGTGTCAACTGACGGTTACGGTCGTCCAAGCCGTGCAATGGCTCGTCTAAGATTAGCAGCTCCGGGTCTTTGACGAATGCGCGGGCCAACAGGCAGAGCCGTTGCTCTCCGCTGGAGAGTTTCAGGAAAGTACGGTCTTTCAGTCCGGCGATGCTGAAAATGTCCATCCACCATTCGCAGACGGCCCGTTGGTCCGGACGAGGATGCACGTAAAGCCCTACGGAGTCGTTCAGTCCGCTGGCTACGATGTCTATGGCCGGGAGGTCTTTCAGGTATGCACGGTGCATTTCCGGACTGACGTAACCGATATGCCGTTTGATGTCCCAAATGCTCTCTCCCGAACCTCGTTTCCGTCCGAACAGTTCGATGTCGCAGGCGTAGCTTTGCGGATTGTCGGCACATACCAGACTGAGGAGGGTGGATTTCCCGGCACCGTTTTCGCCGCTCAAAGCCCATTTCTCGTTTTGCTTCACCGTCCAGTCCAAGTCTTTCAGGATGGTGCGCTGTCCGTAACGGATGCTCACGTGGTTGAACCGCAGCATGCAACCCTCCGTGTCCGTGGTGGTCAGGCGGTTTTCTTTCTCAGGCAATGTTAGGATGCGGGCGGCTTTGCCTTCTTCGAGCACACGTATCGGGATGCGAGGGCGTTGTCCGATGTATTCCGTACGCGGTACTTTGGGCAGGATGTCCAGATGTTCCACCGGAATGACATGGGTGATGAATTCCGGAATGTCATCGGTCTTCGACAGGACCAATATGGTTTGCAGGTCCGTTTCGCGGATCAGCGTTTGGAGCAGTCCGGCCAGTTGCTCCCGCGTCTGTGCATCCAGCCCGATGAAAGGATTGTCCATAATCAAAAGCCTCGGGCCGGAAAGCAACGTTTTGGTGAGTTGGAACTTCCGTAACTCTCCGCTGGACAAGGTAATGATATATTTATCCAACAGGGTGGAGAGGTGGAACATCTCATAAAGTTTGTCCCGCAACATCATGCGCCGCTCGTGCATCTGTCGCTTTCCCTCTTCGTCCATGCCGTACCCCGTAGTGTTTTCGGCTGCGGTGAAAGCCTCCTCCAACATTTGTCCGGCGGTCGGGGTCTTCTCGTCGATGTCGTGTTGGTTCCAACGTTGTTGGTAGTAGTAACTGCCGTCGCTGTCTCCGTAAGAATCGCGGAAAGTGATATATTTGATATTTTCGCTGACCAGTTTCAACGGCGAGGGGGAAAAGTCGTAACGGACTTCGTTCAACAGGAGCGGATAGCGTCCGGTGATGATGTCCACCAGTCGTGATTTGCCGCTCCCGTTGGCTCCAACGATGGCCACTTGTTCCCCGGATGCGATAGCCAAATTTACCGGATGGTTCATGCGGTAAAGCGGATGACGGGGTACCCCGTCCGTGATTTCAATGATGTGTTGCATTGTGTTCGTGTTAAATCTGTCCTTTCACCTTATCCGGATTTTTCCGGATGAAATCTTTCCAACTGTGGTAAGGTTGGGCCACGGCCGGCTTCCCCATCTGTAGGAAATGGCAGTAGGCGGCAGCCAGTCCGTCGGTGGCATCCATATACGGCAGCATGTCTTCCTCGCGGATATGGAGCATACGGGTCAGCATGCCTGCCACTTGTTCTTTGCTGGCCTGCCCGTTTCCGGTGATGGCCATTTTGATTTTGAGCGGCGCATATTCGGTGATGGGGATGTCGCGGTGGATAGCCGCCGCAATGGCCACGCCCTGTGCGCGCCCCAATTTCAGCATGCTCTGTACGTTTTTGCCGAAGAAAGGCGCTTCGATGGCCATTTCGTCCGGCAGGTATGATTCGATGATGCCTGTCACCCTTTCGAATATCCGGCCGAGTTTCAAGTAAGGTCCGGTATATTTGCGCAGGTCGATGATGCCCATGGTTTCCATGACCGCCTTGTTCCCGGTTACACGCAGCACGCCGTATCCCATGAGGTTCGTGCCCGGGTCTATGCCCAGGATTATCTTTTCGCTGTTCTGCTTGTCCGTCATGAATCAGTGTTCCTCTATGACTTCCATTAAAGTGGTGAACCCGGCAGCCTTGTCTTTGAATATCTTCTGCATTTCCTGGAAGAGCTTTTCGCCGTGCTTGACATACCATTCGTGCAGCCGTGCCGAACTTTCCACCTCGAATTGCAAGGAAAAGCATTCGGAATCTTCATCGTGGTGGGACAGGATCTTGCACAGCCTTGGCTTGTCCAAAAAGCCGGAAGCCAATGCCTGCGGGATATAGACTTGATGAATCCAGATGACAAAGTTCCGGGCATCGTCGAAAGTCACGTGATAAGTCGTATTGTAAACCAACATGTTTTCTAAGTTTTATTGAGTTTGCAAAGTTACGAAAAAGGCGGTTGATGTGCTAATAATTCCTATTTTTTCGTGGAATACCTACCTTATTTTAAATAAAGGACCTATTTTTGCAGTGATTTTAATAGAAGAAAGATATGAAAAAGTTTATAGCATGGTCTTTGCTGTGCATGTTGGGAGGCGTTCCGGTCTCGGCGCAAAAGACGGACGCGAAGGCTCCGGCTGCAAAGGAGGCAAAGTCCGACGTGAAGGAAGCCAGTATTGTGTTCGACAAGACAACCCAGGATTTGGGAACCTTTTCGGAAGACGACCCGATCGTGAAATGTACGTTTACGTTTACCAATGAGGGGAATGCCCCGTTGGTGATTCATCAGGCTATCGCTTCATGCGGATGCACGGTACCCACTTATACCCGGATGCCGGTAAAACCCGGGGAGAAGGGCAAGATGGAGGTGACGTACAACGGCAGTGGAAAATATCCGGGGCGGTTCAAGAAAAGCATTACGGTGCGTACCAATGCCAAGGAACCTATGGTGAAATTGTATATCACCGGTGTAATGACAGCTTCCGAAAAAGATAAGAAATAAGCCGATGGGAAAGATAAAAGCGGTATTTTTCGATATCGACGGGACGTTGGTCTCTTTTAAGACCCATCGCATTCCCCCATCCACCCTTGATGCCGTGGCCGCCCTTCGCAGCCGTGGCATCAAAGTTTATATAGCTACGGGGCGTCCGGTTCCCTTTATCGACAATTTGGGTGAATTGGAGTACGACGGCATGATTACCGTGACGGGTGCTCATTGTTTTACGAGCGGCGGAGAAGTGATTTATCATCAGTCGGTTTCAGCGGAGAGCGTGGGGCGTGTCGTGGGGCACCTGACACACGGGGCAGACGCATATCCTGTTATATTTGTTTGCAGCGATGAGATGTTCATTACAGAACTTAACGAAGATGTCGATGCGGTGGCCCGTTTGTTGGACATCAAAATGCCGCCCGTTCGTCCGGCTTCGTATGCCCGCGGAAAAGATGTCTTGCAACTCATTTCTTTCTTCAAAGCTGACCGTGAACCGCATTTCATGTCTGCGTTGATGCCCGACTGCACTTCCATGCGTTGGCATCCTTTCTTCACGGATGTCATTGCCGGGGGAGTGGACAAGAGTGTCGGCATAGACAAAGTGCTGGCATACGAGGGGCTTTCGTTGGACGAAGCCATGGCGTTTGGCGATGGGGGGAATGATATGGCTATGCTGTCCCACGTTCCATGCGGGATAGCCATGGGAAACGCGTGCGAAGAGTTGAAGGAGGTTGCGGCGTACGTGACGGCTTCTGTGGATGAGGATGGCGTGGCAAGGGCATTGCGTCATTTTGGCTTGATAAATTGATTTTAAGAAACGTTCCGTGGCTTTTATGGGGATGAGTTGCACTTCTTTCCTGTGCTCCCACACAGATTATAGTTGTGTGGGAGCACAAAAGTGTTAAAAATTGAAGTTTTTCTTCTTTTTTTGACTGGAATAATTCGTATTATTAAATACTTCTTGTAAATTTGCCTCCATAATAATTCCTAATTTCGTTCTAATTTTATTAAATGTATGAAAAAACAAATCAAGCGATGGTTAACCGTATGCAGTGCCTTCTTCGTGGTCGGGCAGTCGGTTTTCTTGTCCGGTTGTAATGATGACTTGCCTTCTGCGAGTTATTATACTTTTACGGGTGAAATGATGAGTGATTATTTGAAGTCCCGTGAGGATTTCAGTTTGTTCACACGTATCGTGGAGCGTGCAGGGCAAATGGACTTTTTGGCGAGCCGTGGCGGGCGCACTTTGTTTCCGCCGGTAAACTCCGGTGTGGAAGATTTTTTGAAGGAGTATGGTTATGCTTCCGTGGAGGACATTCCGGAGGCTTATTGCGACACACTTGTGAAAGCCTGCATGATAGACAACTCGATAGTTTATACATATAACCTGGCGGAGACATCGCAGCAGAAGAATGAACTGGATTTGCCTTTGGTGATTCAGACCACGGGCGATACGGTTGATGCCAATGGCATGGTGTTGAGTATTGTGAACCGTAGGGCTGCTATTATCAATGAGTTGAAGAATGACTCGGTGGAAAACGGCGTGTGTCATCCGGTGAGCAAAGTGCTTGTCCCAAGTACCAGTTTGGGGGCTTCCTTGCTCGAAGAGAACAAAGCTGACTTTACCATTTATTATGAGGCACTCCGCCGTACAGGTCTGTTGGATTCCTTGTCGGAATACCGAGATGATGATTACGAGGCGGAAAAGGCGAGTTTTCCCGAGTTCCTGTACAATCAAAAGCCAGGGAATTATACCTACACCTTGAAACGTCCGGACCACCGTTACTCGGGCTTTACTTTGTTCATTGTGCCAGACCGCGTGCTGTACGAGAAATATGCGAATCTTTTCAGCGAGGGCATGTCGATGGAGCAAAAGATAGATGCCTTGTACGAATTGGCCGTCGAAAAATATAATGATAACCAGTCGGCTGAGATATTCGGGTTGAATAAGGTGGATCCGACTAATCCGGAAGGCAAGACTTACAAGGAACTGTATTGGAACAAGAATAGCCTGACTAATCCTCACAACCCGTTGAAGATTTTTATGACTTACCATATCTTGGACCGTATGTTTGCCAGTACGGACAAGTTCATCAATTGTTGGGGATTCAATACGGCTTATGCCAGCCCTACGGAATGGATAAACACGATGCTTGATTTCTCGTCCATGAAGTTGGAAAAGGTGTATTCTACCACGGATCCGGCTGTGGAATATCCCCGTGAGTTCTATATCAACCACAGCGAGGCCAGTAAGTATAATTCCAACGAGCGAGTACGCGGTTCACGCGTGACGGTGCCTGATGTGGAGAATTTCTCTCTCAACGTGGCCTATTATTATGTGGACGACGTGTTGGCTTACGACCAGACGACACGGAACAACGTTTACAATACGCGTTTGAGAATAGATTTCCAGACCGTGTGGCCGGAATTGACCAATAACGACATGCGTTTGAACGGTGACCCGCGTGAGGCTTACAGCGAGGCATCCGACAATTCGGAGACAGGTGGAAAAGCAGGGGGATTCAATTACTATGCTCCCAAGGGATATATAGAAGGGGTCAAGTTCTCGGAGACTTCGGTATTCATGGTGCATCGTCCCAAGTTACGTTGGTGGGACTTCGGAGGAGACGAGATAACCGTTCAAGGTTCAAGTTACGACGTGGAGTTCAATTTGCCCCATGTTCCTCCCGGCACGTATGAACTCCGGATAGCTTATCCGGGCGGAGTGGGGAACCGAGGCATAGCTCAGGTTTACTTGGACGATGTGCCGCAGGGACTTCCCATTGACATGCGTTACGGTGGGTCGGACAGCCGCGTGGCCGGTCTTTATAACGGAGGCTCCGGGTGGCGTAACAAGGATGAAAACTCCAACGGTATTTATACGACGGAGGAATTGGAGGAAAATGCCCGTGTCATGAAGAACAACGGTTACTATAGCGCGGGGAAGAGCGTGATATGCTATAACGCCGGAAATATTCCGGAAACGCCGCAATACGTACCCATGTCTTCCAATGTGTTGTACAATGTCGCTTCCTGCCTGCGTCGTAAGGTTTGCGAGGTCGTAGTCCTCCCCAACAGGGAGCATACGGTGCGGTTCCGCTCGGTGTTCACGGGAAGTAGCGATGCCGCTTTCGTGTTGGAATATATGGAGATGGTTCCGATTAGCATTTGCGGGGCCGGAGGTATCGGTGAAGACCTTTATTAACGTACACAGGTATTAGTTTGTGTAGTTGTGGCGGTTGGGTTAATTCTTGACATCAGGAATCCCGGCCGCCACTTTTTTGTTTACGCTTCGGAAAGGCTATGAAAATTGGTGGGGAGTTGTGGATTGTGGAGGTTGCGTTTTACAGCAGCCCTGTTTCGTCCAACATTTTGCGGTAAAAGTCGGCTTTCTTCTCCAATTTCATGGGATAGGCCCGTGAACTGGACGGCATGCGATACAGCCGTAATTCGCGTCCTTCCGTCACGAACGGGCTGAAGCTACCGATGGCGGGCTGCGATATATGGAAGGTATCGCACAACGTGTCGGTAGCTTTTTGTCCGGTGGTGACGATGGCCGTGCAATGGGGGATTTGTCCGAGCAACCGGGGAAGGTCGGTCGGGGTGACGACTTCCAAAAACTTGTCCGACGCATTATCCTGAAGACGGCGGACGGCGGAAGCCGTATCGTATAGGGCGATGCCCTTGTCGAGCAGGAACTCCACGATCATTTCTTTCTTGAAACATTTGGCCCGTTCATCTACAAACCAATTCCGGTCGCCATGGAAAATGTATCCCATGATGCGCCACATGTCGTTGATGAAGTTCGGGTAGTAGAAATCCATGCACCAACGTTTCTTCTGGGGTGGGAAACTGCCTAGCATCAACAGGCGTGCATGGGGTGGAAGGAACGGTTGCAAGGGATGTTCTTCGGTGGGAACGGGGGTGGGGGAATCTGTTGGTGTCATGTGTATCTATCTGTATGCTTTACGTTTATGAAAATTTAGTCCGATATATAAATTCAGTGTGCCGAACGTGTTGTTGATGGACAGGCGGTTGTGGCGGTAATTGTAGTTGTGCACGATTAAAGACAAGCCACCGAAATATTTGGTGTTGTTCCATACCAGTCCCGCACGCCCCGTGACGTCGAAATTCAGGTTTCTCAGATGAGAAGCCAAAGCCGAAGTCTCCGTCTCGTTTTCCGATTGCACGGCGGCTGTATGTGTTTTTTTATAACCGATGGCCGGCACGATGGAAATGCAAAACAACCAGTTTTTCTTGAACACCCAGTTGTAGGCATAACCGCAACTCAGGCTGAAATCTGTGTATTTGACTTTATCTACCTGGAAATCCTGGCTGAGTTCGTGGTCCGGATTATGGGTGAGCACGGGCGGTAGGGCATTATAATCGAAATCCAGTTCGTGCCGGGTATAGGCAAAACCGACTTTCCATGACCCGCAGCTTTTGCGTTGCACGGTGCTTTGTGCGAATGCGGCCGGATAAGAAAAACGTTTGTGGTTGAAGATGTAATAGGCATTGATGCCTGTCACTTTTACGTTGATGCCGTGGCAGTTTTCGCCTTCTACTTCTTGTGCTTCTTCGCCAAGGCCTTTCACTTTACGCAGCCGGAAATCGTCTCCTGTCCGGCGGTAAATAAGGTCGCAACCGAGCATGGAACTATACAGGCTCAGTTCAAACTCCGTCTTCTTCGATTGTTGGCCTTTACCTAAAGAGGATACTTCGAAGGTATATCCTAAAAAAATCCAACGCCAACCTAAATAAGGTCCTATTTTGATGGCCGGGCGGGGAGAGAATGACAGCTTTTGACCTAACTCCCGGCTGTGCAGCGTGTAGGTTTCGAAGCTGTTCGTGTTTTGCAACATGAACGCCCAGTTGTATTTGTTCGGGGTGATATAAGTCGTGTCCATGGCGTTGAACGCACGGAAAAATTGTTTGAAGATATTTCCTTTCCGTTTTTGGGGCAAGTCGGATGGTATGGCTGTCTTTGCGCTGTCAGCAAATTCCGTAACAGCAGTGCAGGCTTCACCGATAGGAGATTGTGCGGAAGCGGAAAAACAAAGAAGACAGGCGTGTATGATCAGTGCGTTCCGTAATTTCATCTTACAGTTTTCCCAAGATCTTGTCCATAACCCAATTAACCGGTGTGGCACTCACACTGTCGCAAGTACAGATGGCTTGCTTTTGCAAATGTTCGACGATGTTGTGAATCAAAGGGAGTTGCACGTGGTCGGGATTCGGAATGACGAGTTCTTCGCGACCGCGTTCCGTATGCAGGGCAATGGGGTCGTAGGTGAATACCGAGAAGCAAATCTGTCCTTTGTCGCCGATGATTTCAATACGGTCGGTCTTTGCCGATTCATGGGCGACGAAACACCACGAACCGGAACCCGGCGTACCGTCCGGGAATTGGAAACAGGCACTGACGTTATCTTCCGTGGCATATAGTCCTTCCCGGTTGGAACAGTATCCGTGGGCTTTGATAATCGGGCCGAAAAATTCCTGTAACAAATCCAACTGGTGCGGGGCGAGGTCGTAAAAATAACCTCCTCCTGCGATGTCGCGTTGCACACGCCAGGGCAGTTCCCGGCTGTTGTAGTCCAAATCACGCGGTGGAACGGCAAACCGGATCTGCACGTTGAGCACCCGTCCGATGGCTCCGCTTCGTATCAGTTCCTTTACTTTGGCAAAGTAAGGCAGGTAACGCCGGTAATAGGCCACGAAGCAAGGCACACCCGTTTGTTGGGAGACACGGTTGATGCGGCAGCATTCTTCGTAGCTTACCGCGAGGGGCTTCTCTACATATACCGGCTTGCCGGCCTTCATGGCCATGATGGCAAAAGTGGCATGTGAAGAAGGAGGAGTGGCGATATAGACGGCATTTACGTCGGGGTCGTCCACTAATTCCTGTGCGTCGGTGTACCATTTGGGGATACCGTGCCTTTCGGCGTACGAACGTGCTTTTTCTTTATTACGGCTCATGACGGCTTCGATTTTAGAGCCGGGCACGAGACTGAAAGCCGGCCCGCTTTTCTTTTCCGTCACTTCCCCACATCCGATAAATCCCCATTTGATGATGATTTCCGCGTCCATATTCGTGCAATGAAAAATGTAATCTTTACGCAAATGTACAAAAAAGGCGGCATATTCCGGCTGATGGGCGGCAGAAAGTTTGGATAAAGCCGGTAGTGCCGTTTCCGACGAGGTATAAAAAATGTTATCTCATCACTGAGGTATGGAAAAATATGGTATTTTTGTCCGGCAAAAGAACATTAAAGTTTCAAATTCGGTTATGGAAGAGAAGAAAGAAATGGATGGGGGCTTGTTCAAAAGCCGTAGTTATCTGAGTTGTCTGAACGAGGGACTGAAATTGCCTACACGTCATATCCTGCCTTTATTGAAGTTTTTGTACCCTTCGCTCATCGTGGGTGCGGTGGTGATGGGATTGTGGGGCGTGTTTTTCAATCAGATTACCGTGGCTTTGACGCGTTGGATGGCAGCAAGCGAACCGGTCGTGCTTTCTTTTCCATTGTTTACTCTTATCTTATTAAGTGTGTTGTCCCTGTTGGCCGATAGCTTTTATATGGGTAACGTGATGACGGCTATTTCCCGTTTTACTGCGGCCGGGGCGTGGCCTGTGTTGCGGTTCGGTGAGGCCAAGCGTGAGGTATTCGATGCTTTCCTGCGGGCTTTGACGTGTACGTTGGTGGCCGTCGTGGTTTTCTCTTTGCTCATCGTGCCTGTGACTTTGTGGTTGGGGCCGGGCAACGTCTGGGTGACTGTGGTGTCGTATGTCCTGCTGCTTGCGTTGGGAGTGCCTTACTGTATGGTGATTATGGACTATATGTTGGGCGAACGCCGCGACTTTTGGTATAGCCTGAAGCGTATGAAAGATGGTTACCAGTACTGGGGTGCGTTTTTCATAATCTTGTTTTGCGGAGGTCTTATCATGGGAGTGTTGGCAGCTGTGAGTTGGTTGCCGGCGGGGATTCTGGCATACGCCGGTCATGCTTCCCTGACGGGGGTGTTGGAAGGAGACGCAACAGACCTGCCTTCATACGTCCCGGCTTTGGTCGTATTCTTCTTTATGTTGGCTTCGGTGATAGCGAACGTGTTCAGTTGGCTTACGCTGTTCCCGTTGTCTTACCTGTATGGTTCGGTCGAGGCACGGAAACAGGAGAAGGCCTCTTTTGAAGAGGAAGAACGCCGTTTACAAGGTTTGCAGTAGTTTCAGGTAAGAATAAAACCGTCATGCCCCGTATCAATGAATGATTTGATACGGGGCATGACGGTATATGGAAAGGGAGTTTTTTGCTCGGGAAAGGTGTTCTCCTGTGCGGGCGAATGGATTTATAGAAAGTGTTGATGGTATTCTATTTTTTGCAGAAATTCAGCTACGTCACGCCCGTCCATGAGCCCGTGATGCACGGTGATAGAAAGAGGAAGTTTATATAGTCCGTTTTCCTGTGTCAGCTTTCCCGTGGAAATACGAGGGACGGAATCTCCGGTCCGGATGGAACCGGCATGTTTCATTTCGGAAAATGCGAACCAGGGCAATGCCGAATAGCGGATGACATCGGGTCGCCATGTGTTTTCGGTAACGGACAGGCCACTCCCTTTTTTCACTCGTTCTATTTCTTTTTCCGCATTCCGTATAAAAATGTCGATGTCGTCATGGTACTCGAAAAAGCCGAACCCGAAAGTTCCGTCTTCTCGTCCAATGGTGGGAGATACGTGTATGGTGTCGTACCGCACGGGCTTCCCGTCTTCTATCCGTAGCCGGAAGGCTTCCGTTTCATTGGCGCATTTCAACAGGAAATGTACGGACGAGAGGAAGAAGGGGCGTTGGTGTGCTTTGATATGTTCGTAGGCTTTAGTGAAGTCTACGAGTGTGGTGATTCCGAAAAAAGGATCGTCGAACCGGGAAAAGAATTCGAAATGCTCCCTGCGGTTCCAATGGGTAATGTCGATGCTTTGTTTCATGGATATGGGTGAAAACTTTTTAATTGAAGAAATTCCACGAGAGTCCGAAATGGATGTTCATCGGATTGATGGGATAGTGGGGGACGAGGAATGCGTTCTTGTTGCCTGTTCCGTTGTTTACATGGTTCACGTTCACATAAAAGCGGCAGTGCTTCAGGAAGAGATTGACGTAGGCGTTGCAAATGGGATAGTTGCCTAACTTCATCCGCGTTTCCGGCGACTGCACCGTAAACTGTTGGATGATGGGGGCATAGTCTGGAGCATAGTATTCCGTGAAATAACGGACGTCGCCACCCAACTGCACGCGCAGTACCTTGGCAATGTGGAATACGATGTAGAGGTTGCTGTAGGCAGAGAGGTCCGGCAGGGGGAGGATGTCCTGATTACTAGTCTTCTGGTAAGCCACCTCGTTGTCCCAATGCAGGATACCGAATTTGAAGTTTTGGTTAAGCCGTGCGCTGAACACTTGTACGCTGCTCCCGTATTGTTTGACGGAAATACGGTTGCTGTAACCGGCGAATTGCCCCCCTTCATCGTTATAAGCTATTTTGTCTGTGGCGAAGTAGGCATAATTCTTGATGTTTTCCACTCCGACGGTGAGGGCTGTCCGTGTACGTTTCAAGGAAAGCGTTCCCTCTATCCGGGTACGGAATTCTTTGTCAAGGTCGTTGTCCCACCAAGCAAACTGCGAATGGTAGTGGCGCATGTAGAAACTCGGATTCAGGTTCTTGACGAATGCACGGGCTGCCAACTGTACGGTATCTTTAAACAACCGGAAGTTCAGGTCTGCCCGGCCTTCCACATCGAATTGCCCGACGTCTTCTCCGAGCAACGTCACTTCGCCTGTCACATCGTAGTGCAGGGTTTTTCCTTCCTGTTTGCTCAGTTGTCCGCCTACCGAGATATTATTTTCCGAATAGCTTCGGATGATTTTGTTTCCGCCGTTCAGGTCCGGCATGGTATAATGCCGGTATTCATGGGATGCAAAGGCTGTGAGGCCGGCTTTTGCCCATTTGTTGAAACCTTCGCGCAGGGCTATGCCTAAAGTGTTTTGGATGGCGTAACCCCGCGTGCGGTCACTCATATTGTTGGGGTCGCCATAAAACAAGTCGGCATAATAGTGGTCGGGCGTATCGTAAGAATACACCGTGTGCTTGGCGTTGCGGATGCGCAGGGTATGGATGAAACTGGTGACCGGTACGAAATCCTGCGGATTGTCCTGTTTGGCCATGAAGTCGTTGCGCAACGAGTCCATGACGGCATGTTGGTATGCCGTGTCCGCCTTTTGGTATACGGTGAACAAGCTGTCGCGCAGTCCTTTCAGCAATACGGAATCGGCAGGCATCACCGGACGGAGCGAATCGGGCAGTTCGATGTCTTTGTAGAATCCTAAGTTATAACGGTGTGTGAGATAATACGTCTGGTCTTCGTTACGGTTCCAGTTTTCCGACAAGATGGTCGGGATATCCCTTGAACCGTAGGAGCGTGTGAAGTCTTCCGGATGGGTGATGTAGTCGTCATTCTCGATACCGCCGTTCTCGCCCATTCTCATGTGGTTCACGCTAATCCATGCATGCATGTTGTAGCGGTCGTCCAGATAGTAGCCGTATAGCGAACCGTTGAAAAGTGAAGTGGCTTGGTTGTTGTAATACCCGCGTCCGTATAAGTAGTCGAGCTTGAACCCGATACCGGAAATCTTATTGATGTTGCTGGCGAAATAAGCTCTCAGTCGGTCTTCTCCGTCCTGCTTGTTGCCGCAGGAGTGGTAAGACAAGTTGGTGATGGGACTTAGCGTGTTGGTGAATTGGAATTCGCTCACCGGAGTGTAGAAATAGTCGAACGGGTCGGCAAAGATGAAGTTGCTGTAAGGCTTGCGGTCCATGAAAAGGCGCGACAGGCGGGGAGAACCCAAATTGCCCAGAAAGTTGTACTGTCCCGTAGGCCCGGCCGTCAGGTTGAAGTTCTGGAAATTGTTCGGCAGCGTGTCCACGTCTACAGGAGTGATGTTGCCGAAACGTTCGTCGATATTCCAGGCGTATGAGCCGATAGGGATGATTTTGTCTTCGGCTTGTGTTGTGTCGCGTCCCCATGTGTACGCATCGTTACCGTAACCGTCGATGACAGGATTGCCGTTGGCATCGAGTTGGACGGGATTGCCGTTGGCATCCACCGGATTACCGTAGGCATCCGTGCCATAGATGGGGTTACCGACAGGCATTTGTGCCATGGCGGGCGACACCATGCACAAACTGACATATAAGAAAAAAGTAAGTTTGAGTCTCATAACGGGTGCAAAGATAGCGAAAGGCGAGCGCAGAGGCAAACGAAAAACAAAGTTTTTCAAGTTTGGATCTGCCAGGCTGCATCCTGTTTTGACGATAGTACAAGGTTATGGAAAAGAAAAAGGGATGTATTTCCCGATTTGGAAATACATCCCTTTAAGTTTTTTCAACCGGAGGTTTCCGTCAATCTGCCGGGTTGATGATTTCCATGCCTTTGCGTAAGGCTGCCTCGTTCATCGGGATGAGGTGGTGATGGCGTTCGGGCAACGTCTTGCGTAGTGCGTGGATTACATCTTCCACTTCTACCAACGGACGTACTTTCAACAGTCCTCCCAAGACAATCATATTGAATGCCTTGGCTGCTTTCATCTCTGCGGCCGCGTCCATGGCGTCGATACGATAGACCGTGATGTCCTTGCGAGAAGGCGGCGTGCTGATGCCGTATCCGTCGTAAATCAGTGTACCGCCCGGTTTGATGCGTTGTTCGAATTTTTCCAACGAAGGTTGGTTCAGGATAACGGCCGTATCATACATGCTCAGGATGGGAGAGGATATTTTGTCGTCGCTGACGATTACGGTGACATTGGCTGTACCGCCACGTTGTTCAGGGCCGTAAGAGGGCATCCAGGTTACTTCCTTGCCCTCCACCAAGGCAGCGTATGCCAATATTTTCCCCATGGAAAGCACGCCCTGGCCGCCGAAACCGGCTATGATGATTTCTTCTTTCATGACCATTAGTTCGTTTAATGTGAATCGTTTGCTGTTGCGGTGTCTTTCAGGTCACCGAGCGGATAGAATTTAAACATGTTGTCTTCCATCCATTGGTTGGCTTTTTCCGGAGAAAGCTTCCAACCGGCATTGCAGGTGGATACGACCTCCACCAGACTGGCACCTTTACCGTTCATGGAGTTTTCAAAAGCTTTCCGGATAGCCTTTTTTGTTTTCCGGATGGAAGCCACGGAATGGACGGATTGACGGGTAACGTAACATGTACCCTCCAAAGAGGCGGCGATTTCCGTGAACTTCAGGGGGTAACCGTGCAGGTCAGCTTCCCGCCCGTAAGGGCACGTGGCAGTTTTCATCCCCATGAGCGTCGTGGGGGCCATTTGTCCGCCCGTCATGCCGTAAATGGCATTGTTGATGAAGATGATGGCGATATGTTCTCCCCGGTTCAGGGCATGGATGCTTTCGGCCGTGCCGATGCACGCCAGGTCGCCATCACCCTGATAGGTGAAGACCAAACGGTCGGGCCACAGGCGTTTGATGGCGCTGGCCACGGCAGGAGCACGCCCATGGGCGGCTTCCACCCAATCCACGTCTATGTAATTATAGGCAAAAACGGCACAGCCCACAGGAGAGATGGCTACGGTCTTGTTCTCCATACCCATTTCTTCGATGACTTCGGCCACTAATTTGTGTACTACTCCGTGGCTGCACCCCGGGCAGTAGTGCATCGGAGTGTCGTTGAGCAGCGTAGGTTTCTTATAGACCAGGTTCTCCGGTCGTATGATTTCTTCTTCAGTCATGGTTCAAACGATTAAAACAAGAAGCGCAAAAAGAATTCAATGATTTTGAAGCACATGCCTGCACCGATAACGGCCATGCCTGCCAGCCGGTTGTCCGGCCAGGCAAAATAAAGGATGAGGCCTGCCACGGCACATAGCATAAAGACTACATTCAATATGCTGCGTACTTTTTGGACGGATACCCCTTTTCTTTTGGCGCGTTCTTTGCGTGCGGTTTCTTCTATCAGTTTTTCTATCTCCTCGCGGTTCATGATATTTTATTTAATGAGTTTTTCTTTCAGGGCTTGTATCACTTCATCCGGGGCGGGCACGACTCCCCCCATACGGCCATAGTGGGCTACCGGTGTCCGTCCGTTCGTGGCCAACAGGATGTCTTCCAACATCTGCCCGGCATTGATTTCAAAACTTAGGATTCCTTTGACCTGTCGGCTCAAACGGGCAATTTCCGCAGACGGGAAGGGCCATAAGGTGATAGGGCGCAACAAGCCGACTTTAATTCCTTCGGCTTGGCACATTTCAATGACTTTTTGTCCGATACGGGCCGCAGAACCGAAAGCGACAATCAGATACTCTGCATCATCGCACAAGATGGATTCGAAGCGGACTTCTTTTTCCTTGATTTCTTTGTATTTGGCTTGCAAATGCAGGTTCTTTTGTTCCATGCTTGCGCTGTTGAGGTCGAGCGACGTAAGCACGTTGGGGCTTCCTCCACGCATCCGACCCATGGCGGCCCAAGGGCATTCCCGGCGTATTTCTTCCTCCGTACGGCGCGGCTTGAACGGGGGGAGCACCAACTTTTCCATCATTTGCCCGATGACGCCGTCACTCAATATCATGGCCGGGTTACGGTATTTGAAAGAGAGTTCGAACGCCAAATCCACGAAGTCGGCCATTTCCTGTACCGAAGCCGGAGCTAGCACAATCACATTGTAGTCGCCGTTTCCGCCTCCGCGTGTGGCCTGGAAGTAGTCGGATTGGCTCGGTTGTATCGTGCCCAATCCCGGACCTCCCCGCTGCACGTTGACAATCAGTCCCGGTATTTCCGCTCCGGCCATATATGCGATGCCTTCCTGCATCAGGGCCACGCCGGGGCTTGAAGACGAGGTCATGCTGCGTTTGCCTGCCGCACCGGCACCATACACCATATTGATGGAAGCCACTTCGCTTTCGGCTTGCAATACGACCATCCCCGTCGTTTCCCACGGTTTTTCCAAAGCCAATGTTTCCAATACTTCCGACTGGGGAGTAATGGGGTAACCGAAATAGCCGTCGCAGCCGCAACGTATCGCTGCATGGGCGATGGCTTCATTACCTTTCATTAATACAACTTCTTTTTCTGCCATAGCTTTTATTCTTCTTTCTTTTTATACACGGTAATGCATCCGTCCGGGCACACCACGCCGCAAGATGCACATCCGTTGCACAAATCCTTCTGGACCTGTTCGGCATAATGATACCCTTTTTTGTTTACTTGTTTCTCCGTGAGCGCTAATATATGGAGCGGACAAGCCACCACACACAGGTTGCAACCTTTGCAGCGTTCGCGGTCTACTACAATCATACCTCTGAATTTCCCCATGATACTTTAATACTAAAAAATCTTTTTACGGGTTATAATAATCCTTGTGATAAAACTCTATGATATTCATCAACATCTGATGGGCTTCGACAGCCGGACTGTCCGGGTTAATGGCCATGGCCTCTAAATAACAGTTCAAGGCTTGTGCGAAATCTCCACGTTTGCGGTAGGCTTTGCCCAAAAGGTAGTAAAGCCGGTCGCAGGGGGTAGCTGTGGCCTGAATCTGTTTGTCCAACCGTAAGATAGCCTCATCAATTTGCCCTTTACGTAGCATTTTGTCGATTTCATTTTGTATGTCCATTTTTACTGATGTTTGCTGTCTTTACAAAGATAATCTATATTTATCAAAACTGCTAAAAAAGTTGCATTTTAAAATACTTTTAAATAATTAAAACAGCTATATATGATGCCGTATTTTCTTTAAATTATTGTATATCAGTATAAGAAATTTGTTGCTGTGTATGGTTGTAAATGAAACGATATATACCGTTTGAAATACGTATTTTTTGCGCATATTTCTTTCTTTTGTGCCGTTTTTATGCAAATTGCACATCAAGGGGTAGAAGTGTGTAATCCTGTCTTTTATTTAGTAAAATCAGTTTTTTTGCACTTTTTGTCAAACGGTATAATTCTGTATGAATGGGATGTTACAATTCCACCACTCTGTACCGGTTGCCGTAATGCGTGTGCACTTTCTGCACCCCTGCGGCTACTAGGGCTTGCGCCAGTTTGGGCAGCGTCACGCCTGCCATTGCCCCGGGTTCAAGTCTCCGCAACCGTGCGAATATTTCGGGCAGCGAAAGCGGGCGTACCTTCTCGCCCGGCTGAGCCGCACGATAGTAGCGGCGCAACACCTCCCCGGCCGGGCAGATGCGGTAGAAAGCCGCGTTGTGCAACCGCA